>Ga0079995_1062804_pt1 | contig 21253 bp, 19 predicted proteins | sample FaiFalFF_MnMetaG_2_FD_69198 | JGI IMG/M metagenome (GOLD analysis project Ga0079995, IMG submission 69198) | Freshwater microbial communities from Yellowstone National Park, Wyoming, USA - Fairy Falls C (FF_Mn_C) (SPADES assembly) (version 4) | ecosystem: Environmental > Aquatic > Freshwater >...
GCTGATAAGGGTCTACATTCGTCTCCAGTATCGAACGCAACTGCTGGTTGGTCAAACCCGGCGCATGCGACCACACCAACGCCGCCGCTCCCGACACATGCGGACACGCCATCGAGGTGCCATCCAAAGTGGCGTAGCTGTTGCCCCGATAGGTGGAATAGATGCCAGCACCGGGCGCGGCAATATCGACCCACGAACCGTATTGCGAGAAGTAGGTCAGGGTATCGCTCGAATCAGTCGCAGCGACGGCGATGCAGTTGGTGTAATAGGCAGGATATTGCGGTGAGGAACTCCCACCGTTGCCCGCTGCCGCCACAATTAGACAGCCGCGTGTCCACGCATAGTTCACCGCATCCGAGAGCGACTGGGCACCCGACGAGCCACCGAGGCTCATGCTTAGCACATGCGCCCCGTTATCGGCTGCCCAAGTAATCCCACGCGCCACATTCGTCAAGGTGCCCGAGCCATTCGCATCCAGCACCTTCACCGGCATCAACTGCACATACTGATTGTAGCCCGACAAGCCCGGACGCCACCCGGCTATACCTGCCACCCCAATCCCGTTGTTGATCTCCGCCGCCGCTATCCCAGCACAGTGCGTTCCATGACCATTATCATCATTCGCATTCGTGGTGTTGTTGATCAAATTATAACCGTATATCTGCCCGTTGGATAGGCGACGGAACTTGTTGACCAAATCGGAGTGGTTGTAGTCAATCCCCGTGTCGATAATCGCAATATAGCGCGGCGACTGCGGCTGCCAAATGTCCCACGCCAGATTCGCCTGAATCTTCGGCAACGCCCACTGCCGACTGTAGCCCGGGTCATTCGGCGTGGCAACCGCATAATAAAGATAGTTCGGCTCCACATAGCGCACGCCAGGCAACCCCTGCAGAAACGCCGCCGCATCGTCCATGCTGATACCCGGTGCCAACACGAGGCGATAGACGCCGATTTGGGGGATGGTGTCGGCGACGACGCCGACGAACTGCATCGCTTGCAGGGGCAACGCCTTCGGCTCAACGGGGTCTAACCCGACGACCAGTTCGCCGGGCACAAACGCGGCAGGTTGTTCCGCTGGTGCAGGCATTGGGTCATCCAGCGGTAGGTTGGGCATCTGCTGTGCCAGTGCGAGGCTGACCAGCAGCCCAAACGACAGAAGCCCGAATAAGCATCGCTTATAGTGCCGCATCGTTGAACCTCCTTCCAAAAGTTTGGAGGGGCGTGGAAGCCTGTCTCCGGATCACAAGATACGCTCCCTCTAAGGTGTCTCCTACTGCTATTCTCCATGATACAGCATTGGGGCGGAATTCCTGCCAGATTGGAGTGATTTCCACCCTAAATGCCAAAACTTACCAGAAAGTAAGTAGTTTACTTTATAGAAACCTCTTGACTTCGCCTTACCATATAGGGTAAAAATGGGTTATGGAGGTGAGACCTATGCGAACCTTTCTGATAGGAGTAGGGTTGTTTCTGTTGCTGAGTGTGGTGGCAATTGCGGGTCAGACAAAAGCGCCCACCCCGCAGAAGTTGCCCGCCGGCTGGCGCAATTGGACCCACATCACCACTGGGGTCATCTATAGCGATAAGCATCCCCTGTTTGGGGCGTTCGGTGGTGTCCATCATATCTACGCGAACCCCATCGCGGCGCAGGCATACCGCCGAAACAGCAATAAGTTCCCCGACGGCAGCCAGATTGTCTTCGTGCTCTATGAAGCCAAAGACGAGAACGGCATGTATGTCGCTGGCAAGAAGAAGGTGACAGCCCTGATGGTGAAGGACAGCAAGCGGTACGCGAAGTCAGGTGGATGGGGATGGCAAGCCTGGGACGCCAGCGGCAAAGCCCTCGTGACCGATCCCGTCGGGCAGTGCCAAGGCTGCCACGATCAGGTCAAGAATCGCGATCGTGTCTTCAGCCGTTGGAACCCGTAGCCTCAAGCCTCGCACATCGCCGTCCTCTGACTGCATGAACAACCTCAGGGGCAATCTCATGGATTGCCCCTTTTTCTTGTCGCATTCCTTTGCTGTCCTCTCATCATAGGGGCAGGAGAAAGCGCGCCCGTTGCGAAAGAAAATGATATGGCGCACAGGCTGCAAAAGCGGCGTTACAAAGGGTTGCTAACACTTGCGGTTGGATGGCTCTGGCTCGTTGCAGGAGCCGACACCGAGATTTTTCAGGCGCGCCTCGACGCCTTTGACCCCGCCCAAGACACCATCACCCTCACGCGAGTGGGCAGACCGCCTCTCCATGCCAGCCTGCACAAAAAGGCACGCCTCTGGCTGAACCAGCAACCCGTTTCCACCGAGCAGTTCCAGCAGATGGTGGGCAAGCCGGTGATGGTGCGCCTCAGTGTCGGCACCGCGACGCGCCCCCTCATCCGCGAGATGGCAGACCCTGCCACATGGAAATGGCTGGAGAAAGTGCGGCGCGGCATCGTGCAGGGCAAACTGGTGGGCATCGAGGAAGATTACTTGATTCTGGAGCTGCCCGACAAATCCCGCTTCGCCTATAAGGTGACGCGCAGCACCCAGCTGATGCGAGAGGGCAAGCCCGCCACACTGGAGCAGTTTACCGTGGGTGAAACGCTCTATGTCGCGCCGCGCCTGCTGTCCAACCTGGACACAACGGCGTTGGCGGTCAGCAATAAGGAGCGCGATGCCCAGATTGGGCGTGAACGCAGCCTGCCGACGGTGAGCGGCACCCTGCAAGCCGTCGATAAGGAGAAGCAGATTCTGCGGGTGCGCACCCGCGCGGGCGATTGGCGTGAGTTTCGCTATGATGAGAAGACAGAATTCACCTTCAAGGGCAAGCCCATCCGCCTCGATCAACTCAAGTTGCCCGTGTCCGTCACAGTGCATCGGAAGCGTGACGCGGAGGGCAACGACTACGCCCGCCGCGTGACCATCGCGCAAGCCACTGCGGCACCGGCGCGCACGCGCTGAAGAAAAGGATGGAGGTGAACGATGCGCATTATCGGGGTACAGGTGCGTTTGTTGGAGTATCCCCTGCCGACGCCGTTTTATCCGTCGTGGTTGCCGGGTTATCCCCAAACGGCTCATCGGGTGAACCTGCTGGTGCTGGAGACCGACGAGGGCATTCGGGGCTATGCGGCAGGGGTCGCCTTTGGGCGCGAGGGACAGGGACTGGAGCAGCTGCTACTGCCCTTTCTGTTCGGACGCGACCCGTTCCAGGTGGAGCAAGTCGTACAGATTTGCCGCTCGGCGACTTTCCTCGGGCTACGACTGTGGTGGATCGAGATGGCGTTCTGGGACATCATCGGCAAAGCATTAGGGCAGCCGGTCTACCGCTTGCTGGGTGGGGCGCAGGAGCGCGTGCGTGTCTATGCCAGCACTGGCGAACTGAAAGAGGTTGCGGAACGGTTGGACTATATTGCCCAGATTCGTGAGATGGGCATCCGCGCGGTCAAGCTGCGCTTCCACCGCATGGATTGGCGCGAGGATATGGCGGTTGCCCGCCAGGTGCGCCAGCACTATCCCGATATGGACCTCATGGTGGATGCCAACATGGGCTGGCGAGTGGCAGGCATGGGCGAGGCGCCGCGCTGGGATGTGGCGACGGCGCAGCGCGTCGCCGAGGAACTCGCCGAGATCGGGGTCGTCTGGCTGGAGGAGCCGCTGGACAAGCATGACTACGAAGGCTACCGTCGCCTGCGGGAGAAGTCGCCCGTGGCGTTGGCAGCGGGCGAAATGAACCAAGACCTGCACGAGTTTCGCGAGTTTCTCGTGCGCGACGCGCTCGATGTGCTGCAGCCCGATGTGTCGCTTTCGGGCGGGCTGCTGACAGGCAAAAAGATTGCGGGCATGGCGGAAGCGTTCGGGAAGACCATCGCACCGCACACCTGGACCAATGGGCTGGGCTTAGCCGCTAACTTGCAGCTGATGGGCGCGTGTCCCAACTGTGAATGGGCGGAGTTCCCCTACGAGCCGCCCGGCTGGGACCTTAAAGCGCGCGACTTCTTCCTCGCGGAGCCGATCATGCCCAACGCCGAGGGCTACCTTCCTATCCCCAGCCGACCCGGGCTGGGCGTGGAGGTCGACGAGGATGCCGTCCAGCACTACACCGTCTGAGGCAAGGGCACGGCGCGCAGCGCGGCAGCGGTCTGCTCGGGCAGAGTATCGTTGATGAAGACGCCTGCGCCCAATTCGGAGCCTGCCAAATATTTGAGCTTGTCGGGTGTGCGATAAGGTGGGTAGAACTCGATATGGAAGTGCCACTCATGATGGGGCTTGCCATCGCTGGGGCGCGGATGCTGCGCCATCACATAGGGCATGGAGAAGCCCCATAAGCCGTCATAGCGCATCAGCACCCGCTTCAGAATCGTCCCAAGCGGCTCTATCTCCTGCTCTTCGAGTTCCAGCAGGTCGCGTCGGTGGGCGCGGGGCACAATCCAGACCTCGTAGGGGTAGCGTGCGAAGAACGGCACCATCGCCACCCAGTGGGCATTCTCCTCCACCATGCGCACCCGCTGGGCTAACTCAAACGCCGCTACCTCGCACAGCAGGCAGCGACCCGTTCGGCGCATGTGGCGACGCTGCGCATGCAGTTCGCGCTCGATCTGGGGGGGAATAAAGGGGTAGGCATAAATCTGCCCATGGGGATGGCTCAGCGTCACGCCAATCTCGCGCCCCTTGTTCTCAAAAATAAACACATACTGCACCTCGGGTCGCCTGCTCAGCTCCTGATAGCGGTCGCGCCAAACATAGATGAGTTGCACAAGCGCGTCCACGGGGAGTTCGGCGAGGGTGGCGTTGTGGTCAGGGGTGTAGAGAACGACCTCGCACACGCCCTCTGAAGCACGCACGGGTGAAAAGGGCACTGGCGCCACCGCAGGCGGGGGCGGCTCGCGCAGCAGCGAAGGGAACCGGTTCTCGAACACCACGATTTCGTAATCGGGTGCGGGCACTTCGGTGGGCGGCATGCCCGGGCGTGTGGGACAGAGCGGGCAATACTCCGGCGGCGGGTGGAAGGTGCGTTCCTGCCGATGGGTCGCCGTGATGACCCACTCCTCTAACAGCGGATGCCAACGCAGTTCCGACATGGCCTCTAAGTGCGATAAGCGGAGTTAATTTTGACATACTCGGCGGTCAGGTCGCATGACCAGAAGTGGGCTGACGCTTCACCCTGCCCCAGCTCTAATCGGATGAGAACCTCTTCCCCTAACAGTTTCTGCGCCAGCGCGCCTTCATCGAACGGGAGTGGCTGCCCGTTTTCGAAGACCACCACATCCTGCAGCGTCAATCGCAGATGGTTCAGCTCGATGGGCACGCCGCTGCGTCCTGCAGCGGCGAGGATGCGTCCCCAGTTCGGGTCGCCCCCGTGCAGAGCGGTTTTGACCAGCAGCGATTCGGCAATCGTGCGTGCCACTTGGCGTGCCTCTTGAGGGCTGCTGGCGCCTTCCACGCGCACTTCGAAAAGGCGTGTGGCGCCCTCGCCATCGCGCACGATGCGCTTCGCCAAATATTCGCACACTTGATACAGCCCTTGCTGGAAGCGTTCGAGCGAATGTCCTCGCAAGGTGGTCCCCGACGCGCCGTTTGCCAGCAGGATGACCATATCGTTGGTGCTGGTGTCGCCGTCTACCGTGATACAGTTGAAGGTTTGTTGTACCACTTCGGTAAGGATGCCTTGCAGGGGAGCGGGTTCGATATGGGCATCGCTGGTGATGAAGGCCAGCATGGTTGCCATATTGGGGGCAATCATCCCTGCGCCCTTCGCAATGGCGCCGATGCGGACGATGCCGTCGGGCGTCTCCAGCTCGAGGCAGGCGCGTTTGGGGAAGGTGTCGGTGGTCAGGATGGCATCGGCGGTGGCGCGGTCATCCCCATCGCTCAGCCGGGCAAAGGCGTCGGGGATGCCCGCTTCGATAGCGTTCATCGGCATCCGCACGCCCGTCACGCCGGTGGAGGCGACGACCACCTGTTCAGGTGGACAGCCGAGCCGCTCCGCCACCATCACTGCCATCCGCTGCGCATCCCGTTCGCCCTGTTCACCTGTGAGGCAGTTGGCGTTGCCGCTGTTGGCGATAATCGCGCGGGCGCGCCCACCCGCCACCACGCGCTTCGACCAGCGCACCGGCGCCGCCTGAACGCGATTCTGGGTGAAAGTGCCTGCCACGCTGGCTTCGGTATCCGACACAATCAGCGCGAGGTCCAGCAAGCCCGGCTTTTTGATGCCGCAGTAGACCCCCGCGCTCCGAAACCCCTTCGGAAAGTTCACTCCACGCTGCCAATTCAGCTCACCCATCTCCATCCTCGACTCCCAAGTTTACCCGCTCACGGCGCAGACGCAGGTGATGTGCACATAAAAGAGCGATATTGCTGGGTCAATCGTGTCAGGCAGTCGATGGCACGCTGCAAGCTGGGTGAGCGTGAAGCGGCTTGGTGAATGTCCCAATACTTTTCAACGAACTCAATCAATCGAGCGCTGTAAGCTGCACCAACCTGTTGACCTGCACCCGGAGCAGGAACCATGTCTCTGCGAATATCGCGCTTGCGTGATTGAGAAGCCAGGTTGACCATCTCTTTCTTTGGGTCACCGAGTTGTTCTGGGGCATGAGGTATACGACTTTGGGGGACACCAAGAAAATGTGCCAGATTGTGTGAGTCGGCAAGCAGCCAAGCTTCAACCTCGTAGACTGCCACACGCAGGCAGAGATAGGGGCTGGGTTGGGGAACCCATTTTTGAACCAGAGCGGGCGCGCAACTACACCGATCAAGGTCAACCAGTACCAGCCACGGCTGATGCCTCGCAGCCTGATTGTAGCCCGCAATGCGCTCGCGCAAGTGGGATTTGCCTTGCTTCCCATACACTGTGCCAGGTATTGCGCCCACATGCAAAATCAGCTTGCGGGCAACAGCTTCGTCAATCTCGCCTTCAACAGCAGAGTTAATCCGTACCTCTGCGGCATTCATGGCTCAAACAGGGCAAGCTGATAAGCTTTGTCGGGACGGGTGTGCGCCATCGCTATGTCGCCGACGGTTAATCCACCACTGAGCAAACTTTCCGCCTCGGGAACCGATTCAAGTGGACACACGATTGTCCCTTCTGTGGTGGGCTTCAATAACAGCACCTCCTTAAGACCGATACCTTTGCCATGTAGCATTTCGGCGGAGTGGGTGCTGATAATGATTTGGCGATGTCTTCGACTTTGCACGCGCGCGAACATCAGCGGAATATAGCGTACAACTTCGGGGTGAAGCGACAGCTCGGGTTCCTCTAACAGTAAGGGACCGGTGCCATCCAAGACTGCCCACAGCAGCCCCATAAGTCGTAGTGTACCATCCGAGAACTGTTCTTCGGTCTGCCATGCGCCATGCGTTCGCCAGTGTTCGTATCGTCCGCGCAGATGCGGTGTACCTTTCACATCCCACCAAAGCTCAATGGCAGACAACTGTGGTACAGCAATTTGCAATGCACTAAGAATCCGTTTCAGGCGAGCGTTGCGTGTCTTTTCTGGGGTACTGGCAACCTGCTGCAAAAAGTCACTTCCATATGGGTCTCGGTAACGCCCCACCACTCGATCGGGCTCCCGTACTAACTGGGGCACGAGGTGCAGGTAATGCACCGACTCAAAAAACTTCGCTAACTCGCGGAACGACTGGTTCATCGTGACCTGTTCGATGTAGGTTTGGGATAAACGAGCAGGGTCATCCCTATCTTCCTTAGTCGGACGCCTCAGCAGTACTTGCCCGTCCTTTCGCACCTCTTCCTCCTGAATGCGAGGGTGTCGCGACGCGTCCTGATTGAAGACCAATCTGTATTCCCACTTGGCAGATTTTTCTGATGTACCTTCTTCACGAGCGGGCACCACGCGCACATGAATCTCTATGTTAGGGTCTCGGCGTGCAGCTAAACAGCGTAACGCTTTCACCCCATGTCGGCGTTCGATCGCTGTCTGAAAACCGCCGCCAGGCGACACGAGATCGCGCAGAAAGCGGAACACATCTAACAGGTTCGACTTGCCTGATGCGTTTGGACCGACTAAAAAGACACGCAACGGCAGCTCAACCTCTACCGACTGGAAGTTTTTCCAATTTTTCAGCCTCAGCCATGCAAATCGATAAGGTGTCTCGGTTTTTGCCATTGTTCATCCCCCAACGCTTATCCCCAATTTTACCTTGTAGGGACAAGCGATAGGGTCTACCTTATCGGCTGAGGGCGTTGAGGGGTGAGGCGTGCAGCTCGGCTTCGCATGCAAGCTTCAGCGGACGCAAATTGTTCGGCTGAAGATGCAGCGTCTCATAGATCCAGTTTGGGATCGAGAAGAGGAAGTCGTCTTCCTCATGTTCGGGCAAGCGTAGCCAGTGTGCGATAGAGTTGCCCAGTGCGGTCAGGGCAGTCAGTTGCGGTTCGATGAGTGCCGTGGCGCATTGGGCGTGGTGGGCGCCGATGGCTTCCGCCAGCTTTTCGGGGAAGCCCCAGTGCAGACTCATCTCACGCCCCAACTCGGCATGGTCGCAGCCGTACACCTCGCGTTCCGCCTCTATCTCTGGCATACCCTGCGCCATTAGCGCCTCGACCTGCTCGTAGGGCGCGTCGCCGTACCGATCGAGCAGCGGCTTGCCGATGTCGTGCAGCAGCCCGGCGGTGTATGCCTCGTCGGGGGAGAGGTTCGGCAGCTGGCTGGCAATCAAGCGGCAGCAGAGCGCGGTATCGATCGCGTGGCGCCACCATTTCCCGCGCCGCAGGTTCTGGCGGTCGGTCTTGCCCACAAACAGATCGAACACACTGGCGGTCATCGCGAGGTTGCGAATCGTTTTGAATCCCAGCAGCACCACGGCGTCCTTGATGGAGGCGATTTTGCGCGGCAGCCCATAGTAGGCGGAGTTGACCGTGTTCAACACCCGCGCCGACATACCCTGATCGATGCTGATGACCCGCTCCAAATCGCGGGCGGTGGCGTTCGGATTATTGGTCAATTCCATCACCTGATAGACCACCTGTGGTAGCACCGCCAGTTCCTTCACCTTCTGCAGGATTGCATGTGTTTGATCGGACATGGTGCGTCCTCCTCTGGAGGTCCGACATGTCGGACGGGTCAGACATGTCGGACCGAGTTGGATTGAATCAGCCGCTGTATATCACGCGCACAACCTCCTCGATACTGGTGCGTCCCAGCAGCACCTTTTGCAGCGCGTCCTCCTTGAGCAGGCGCAGTCCATGCTCGACAGCAACCTTCTGAATCGCATAGGCGGCTGCATGCTGGAGAATCAGCTCGCGAATCGGGTCGTTGATGACGAGCAGTTCGTGAATCCCCGTGCGCCCTTTGTAGCCGGTGTTTTTGCAGTAATCACATCCCTGGGCGCGATAAATCTCCACTGTCTCCCAGTTTTCGGGTGGGGTGAAGCCGTAGCGTCGGAAATCCGACTCGGTGGGGCGATAGGGTTGCTTGCAGCGTGGGCACAGTGTGCGTACCAGTCGCTGTGCCAGCACCGCAATTAAGGAGGAGGCAATCATAAAGGGTTCCACGCCCATCTCGATGAGGCGTGGGGGCGCGCTGGAGGCGTCGTTGGTGTGCAAGGTGGAAAGCACCAGATGCCCGGTGAGCGCGGCTTCGATGGCAATCGTGGCGGTCTCGGTATCGCGCATCTCGCCTACCATGATGATGTCGGGGTCTTGGCGCAGCATCGCGCGCAACGCCGTGGCGAAGGTAAGCCCCGCCTTCGGGTTCACCTGCACCTGATTAATGCCCGGCAGCTCGTACTCCACTGGGTCCTCCGCCGTGATGATGTTGACCAGCCCTGTGTTGAGACGCGACAGGATCGAGTAGAGCGTTGTGGACTTGCCTGAGCCGGTCGGTCCCGTCACCAAGATGATGCCGTAGGAGCGGCTGATGACCTCTTCCAGCCGAGCGAGCGTATCGGGCAGGAAGCCCAATTTGTCTAACCCTACCCGCACGCTCGATTTATCCAGCACGCGCATGACAATCTTTTCGCCATAGATGCAGGGCAGCGTCGAGACGCGGAAATCGTACTCGCGCCCATCGATGGTCGCGCTGATGCGATTGTCTTGAGGCACGCGCTTCTCGGCGATGTCCATATCTGCCATTATCTTGAAGCGGGAGGTGAGCGATGCCTGCACGCGCTTGGGCAGCACGAGCGAATCGATCATCACCCCGTCGATGCGGTAGCGCACCTTGATGCAGTCGCGTGTTGGCTCGATATGGATGTCGCTGGCGCCGTCGTTGATGGCTTGGGTGATAATCATATTGGCGAGGCGCACCACAGGGGCATCTTCGGCGATTTCGCGCAGCTCCTCGGCGCTCAGCTCCTCCTCGTCTGGGGTCAGGGTTTCCACCTGTGCCGCGCCCATATCGCGCATCAGTTCCTGCACCGCTTCGCTGACGGCGGCGTTGGTGCGATAGAGGGTGCGGATGGCGTTCTGAATGTCGTCCTCGGTGGCGATGACCGCTTCGATTTCGAGGCGGGTGTGCTGGCGAATTTCGTCGATGGCGAAGATATCGAGCGGGTCAGCTAAGGCGACGATGAGTTTGCCGTTCTGCTGCGCGATGGGCACTGCGCGATAGCGTTTCGCCATATCGGCGGGGATAAGGGAAGTTAGGGTCGCGTCGGGTGGAGTCTCCACCAGGTCAACAAAATGGATACCCCAATGTTGTCCCAGAACGCGCACTCGGTCCTTCTCGGTGATATAGCCGAGCTGAACCAGCAGGCGGTCGAGTGGCAGCGGGATACCCTCCTGTTGCTTCTGGAGGGCATCCCGGAGCTGCTCATGGCTGACCAGACCTGCCTGCACAAAGAGTTCACCCAGATTCATTCCAGCACACGCACCGTGAGCGTGATGACAATCTCGGAGCGGTCGCGTTGGGTGTTGGTCTTGCGGAAGAGGTAGCCAAAGAAGGGCAGATCGCCCAATACGGGCACTTTCTGGATGGTCTTGATGTCGCTCTCGCGTATCAGCCCGCCGATAATGAGCGTCTCGCCATTATTGAGGCGGATGGTGGTCTCGGCGTTGCGCCGGGCGAGCTGGGGCAACGAGCCGCCGCCGGGCACATTCAGAAAACCGGTGATGACGCTGACCTCGGGCTTAATCTGGAGGGTGATCGAGCGGTCTTCATGGACGCGCGGCAGCACCTGCAGAATGATGCCCGCCTGCACCGAATCGGTCTGCACATTGGCACCCTGCTGGGTCTGCTGGATAAGTTTGACATAATTAATCTCATCGCCGATGAAGATTCGGGCAGAGCGTCCGTCGAGGGTGGCGATACGGGGGTTTGCCAGCAGGCGGTTGCGTTGGTCTTGTGCCAACGCCTCCAGCGTTGCGCTGAAATCGACAGGCTGCTTCACGATGGTGAAATCGATGCCGAGTTTCCCATCCTTATTGAAGCGGATTCCTTGCTGGTTCGGGGTGACTGTGGTGCTATCGGGAAACGGGGGTGGCTGGGTGCGATCCAGCGTGTTGATTCGGCTGGATTGGAACAGGCTCCAGGAAAGCCCCAGGGCGCGCAGGCTGGCTTCGGAGATGTCCATCACGCGCGCTTCGATAAGCACCTGGGGCTGCTTGATGTCTACCTTTTGGAGCAGTTCGAGGGCGCGCTGCACCTCGCGCGGAGTGCCCATCAGCACCAGCAGGTTAGGCGGCTGTCCCCCAGCAGCTGGGCTGGCGCCCGTGCCTGCGGGCATCGCGGCGCCCATCTGTTGTGCGGTTGCGCTGGGCGCCTCACCGGCAGTCGGGCTGCCCCCCTCCAAGCCACTATTAGAGGAGGTGGGGCTGAGCATGGCACCCGGACCCAGCGAGACACTGACGGAGGGCACTAACTGGTTCACGATGCGCATGAGGTCGCGTGCATCGGCAAAGCGCACGCGGTAGACCTCGGTGATGACCTCTTCACCTGCAGCGATGGCTTGCTCGAAGCGTGCCACCACCTCTTTCGCCTCCGCCACCGCCTGCGCATCGCCCGCCACCACCAGATAGTTCGACTCCTTCTCGCTGGAGGGCGTGACCTTCAAGGAGGGGAAGCGCGCGCTCAGGAAGGAGGCGACCTCCGCCGCCTTCGCCTGCTTTAAGGGAATAATGTCCGCGGTGTGGGGCACCTCTTTGCTGGATTCGCTGCCCTTAAAGGTCTCTATCGATTTCGCCGTACCCACCACATAGGTGTTGCCGATACGCTCATAGCGGTAGCCGCTCAAGCGCGTGATGAGATGGAGTGCCTCCTCCACCGAGACGCGATTGAGGCTGATGGTGATGGAGCCTTTCACATCGGGTGCGGTGATGATGTTCGCACCCGACTGGATGGCTAAGGCTTTCAGCACATCGCCGATCTCCGCTCCCACGAAATCCAACGAGATAGGTGCTTCAAAAGTGGCTGCGGGCGGCAAGGAGGCGACCGCTTGGGCAGTTGGCTGGGCAGCTGAGGGAGGTGTGTTTGCCGTCCAACCTGTGCGACCTGTCTGACCCGAATCGGTTGCACGGGGACTTTGGCGCTTGACTGGAGGCAGCGGGGCGTCCTTGCTCTGGGCGACACGCGTGCCCAACGACCCAGCGGGCTTGCTCGATGAACCCTTTTTCTCGGGCGAACTCGGTTGATCTGTCTGCTTGGTCGGACCGGAGACTGTGGTATCTGCTTGAGTCGTTGGCGAGTCGGCATCAGGGAAGCAATCGTCGATGCGCATGGTGCGCACGCTGGGTGGGGTTTCTTCTACCCTGCTGGGTGGGTTGCCAATGCGCACTTGCCAGCCACCCGCTATAGGCTCCAGCTGATAGGGCTGTTTGCCCCGCATCGTGACGACCACCCGTACACGCGGCGGATTACTACTGAACCAGCCGTAGCGCAGATAGGTGGTGACGGGTGTGCCAAAGCGTGTCTGCCGTCCCGGCACGCCTAATCGCGCTCGAAAATCGAGAACCAGGTAGTGGGTCCGCCAAGTGGAGACAGCAGGGCGCGGCAGTTGCTCCCCCTGTATCTGCACCACTGCCTGACCTGCCTGCTCAAACGCTTTGACCGCTGTAATCTGTTGGCTCCATACAGGCAGCCGCGCCAATCCGATGCCGATAGCCACGAAACTCCAGAATGTTTTCCTCCACGATTCGGACGCCTGGCAAGCTGTGCTTACCCAGAGCAAGAAATTCCGCACGATGGGTGTCGTTGCTCTCATTGCTGTACCCCTCCTCGAGTGTCTTGGGTAGAAGTACCGACTTGGATGGAGATAGTGGTTTGTCCCTTTTGCAGCGTGAGTGTGCCACGCGCAATGCGGCGCACACGCCACCCCTCTTCCAGCTGGTCGCCCAGTTGCACGAAGCGGCGATTGCCCTCCGAATCTTTCAGGATGGCGAGGGTGCGTGGTCCCTGCACGATGCCGACCAGTGTCCAATTGGGAATCGGGGGTGGTTCCGTCGGCTTTTCAGCAGGGTGCAGCTCCAGTTTTGCACCCGGTGCGGGCAACGCCACAGGTGGCACAGGGGTCATCCCGCTGATTTCGCGCGCCGGCGAGCGAGCAGGCTGGGCGATGCGGCTGGGTGGCGATGTGGTGATCGCCACCGTCGGTCTGAAGGGGTCGCGCAGGGGGAACGGAGCGAACCCCGTGTTAGCCTGAGTCAGACTGGTCGGTTCAGTCGGACTGGTCTGACCAGTCGAACCGGACTGCGTGGTGGGGCGAGAGGGCTTCGCACGCCCGCTGAGCGATTGCCACTGCCAGACTCCCACACTGAGCAGAAGCACTGCCAAAACGCCAACAGCTGCCCACTGCTTCGGACTTGCTTGCTTCGCCTTCATCTCTTGAGATTTTTCCATCTTTGCCACCTCCGCTTGAGACGATGGGCAGCTCCCTTCGCCCATCACAGATGGGGAGCCTGTGCCTCACCGTTGCCATTCCGCCTATAGTCCCCTTGTGGCTGGGGGATGAGAGCCGTCAGGGTATCGTTCGTCTCCTGAGAAAAGATAAATGCCTTCACCGTCAGGCGGATTTCGAGGTCAGGATTGGTGGCTTCCGGCTCCGGCTTGAGTTTTGCTTGGGCATTCAGCGTCTGCACTGCCAGAATCTTGGGGAACTCATCCAGCTGTTTGAGGAAGCTCATCAATGACCAGAATTTACCTCGTAGGCTCACCTCAATCAACTGTTCCTCATAGGCTTTTTTCGGCGTGGATTGTCCGCTATTTTGCTGATTGGATGCGTTTTGATTGCTTGGTGTGGTGGGCTGATTGTTCTGCTGGGGGCGCACGGCGACAATTTCCAGCTGGAGCCGTTTGGCGGTCTGCTCAATCTGTTTGAGCATTGTCGGGATATAGGTTGCTTGGGAGACGCCGCGTTCAAGGAAGCGTAGCTCGGCTTGCACGCTTTCGAGCTGTTGTTGCAGGGTACGCAGTTGCTGGGGGGCTTGGCGTGCCTGCTCCAACTGTCGTCCACGCTCCGCCACTTGCTGCTGCACCTGCTGCACCATGCTAAAGGGCAAATAGAGGCTGCCAACACTTAGCACCAGCAGCACGATGGAGCCGAGCCCCAGCAGGCGTGCAAACTGCTCAAATCGGAGGGTGCGTCGGCTAAGAGCCACGGGTGCCACCTCCTGGATTTTGGGGTGTTGCCGTGCCTTTGACCTCAGCGGTAATCTGGAACTCGACGGAGCTTATAGACTCATCCGTCATGCTGCGCTCCTGGGTATAGTCCAATCGCACCTTTTCGAGATCGGGGTGCTGATTGAGGCGCAGCATGAAATCGCCCACAGCTTGCTGGTTGGAGGCGATGCCCTTAATCACAATCTCCATGGGCTTTTTGGGGTCGTTGCGTTTGCCGAACTCCACGCTGACCAGATAGCAAGTGGGCGGTGTGTGCTGGCTGAGATGCTGCAACATCGATCGCCAGCGTCCCGTCTCTTGGCGTGCAGCCCGAAGCGTGCTGATTTTGGGCTGCAAGGCGTTCAGTTGCAGTTGGGTCTGCTGAACGGCTCGCATCGTAGGGGTGAGGCGAATAATCTCCTCCTCCATGCGCGCGCTCTGCAGCTGGAGCGTGCCCGCATAGAGAATCAGGGTTGCCCAGCCTGCACCCCCTAACGCAATCAGGCTGAACCAGACCAGTCCCAGCAGGCGAATACGACGCTCAAGCCGCTGCCGATGCTGGATTTCCTGCTCGATTAAATTGATAACGGGCATCTCATCACCTCCAGTCATGTCGGACAGGTCCGACCTGTCTGACATGGCAGACATAAGGGTTTATGCTGCTTGCATCTGCTCGATGGGTGGCTCAGCGAGACGGAACGGTTGACGCTGTTCCAACGGTGCCAGAGCATTCCCCAGCACGATGGCATATTGGGTACCTCGCTCGCGCTGCTCAGGATGAAGCGCGTCGAGTCGCAGTGGGATACCGCCTGTTTCCGCCTCCACAAAGGGGTTGAACAGATGCACGGGGATTCCGAGCCGATGCTCGAAGTAGGGCGCTACTCCCTGCATCAGGGCGCCGCCGCCAGTCAGCACCAATTGCGTAATCTGCCCCTGCTGGGTTTTGCCCGCCTGCACCTGGGATTGATAGTAGTTCAGTGAACGGCGGATTTCACGGATGAGTTCGTCCAGAATCGGCTGCACCAGTCGCAGGGGCGGGTTTTCGGTGGGTGTGCCCGACTGCAACAGTTCCTCCAGATTAAGCGAGCGCTTGACCTGATTCGCCTCTTCATCGGAGATGTGGAAGTAGCCCTTGAGTGCGGCGGTGAGCGTTTCACTCGCAATCGGGATATAGCGCGTGAGTGCCAAGGTGCCGCGCCGCACCACGCTAATCTGGGTGTGGCTCCCCCCGAAATCCAGCAGGGCGAACACGGAGGGCATGCCCGTTTGCCATAATGCGTGGACGGCGCGCAGGCAGGCAAAGGGCTGAATCTCCACCAGTTGCACCTCCACTCCGACACGCTCCAGCGTGCTGATAACGCTGTCTACGGTGGAGCGCGGCACCGCCACCAGCAGCACATCCAGATGCTCTTCAGGATGCCGCTCGGTTGTGCCCTCTGCAGGAGTGGAGGTGGGCAAGGGGTTGTGCAGAATCTCGAAGCCTATCAAATGTTCCTCGGCGGCGGATGGCAAATAGCGTGTCGCCTCGAACTGGATCGATTTGCGCAGCACCTCCGGGGTCATGGGAGGCAGGCGCACGGGGCGCGCCATCGCCTGCGGACCACCGACCGCGACCAGAGCGGTCTTCTGACGCACACCGGCTTGCCCCATCGCCGTGCGCAGGGCGCGCGCCGCCGTCTCTGGCTCCAGCACCAGCCCCTCGCGCACCACATTCGGCGCCATCGGCACCTCCACCAATCGCTCCAGTACGAATCCTTGCGGGGACAGCATGCCCACACACAGCTTCCAGCTTGTGCTGCCGACATCGATAGCCAAGATGGTCTCGCTTTTACGCTGCATCACTGCCCTCCTTCTGCACCGTCTCGTGACTCTGGAACTCGGTCGCTCTCTGGAGCAGGAGCCACTCGTCGAGAGCATTTTTTAGGAATCGCCAGCGTCCGTCCACTTTGAAGCCGGGAATGATGCCCTGCTCCGCCAGTGATTCCACCTCAGCGAGGCGTAGACGCAGGTAGTGGGCCGCCTCCCGCAGAGTCATCACGGGGTGGATGGTGCGCGCCAGCCAACCCAGCAAGTCATACAATTGCTGGTTCGTGAGCCGCACCTCGAAACGCACGGTTTGAAGCGTTTCATGCTCGATAGCAGATGCCGCTTCGGGGTTTTCGGCGGCTTGAGTGTCCTGTGCAGGCGGACGAAGGGTGGGAGCGTTCGCACCCTGTAAGGGGGGCTGACCTCCCTCCTTCCCGCCCGGCAGCTGTTGTGCCGCCTTCCGAATTGCGTCGACCAGGTTCATCTCACCACTCCTTGCCCTCGAAGTCCATGATGACCCCATGCATCAAGAAGCCATCGATCTGGTTCACCTGTTCCGCCATGCCGACCATCAGGGCGTTATCGGCGAGCTGGCAAATGAGGCGGGGATAGCCGCCTGTGTATCGATAGAGTTCGTAGAGGGCATCGGGTGTGAAGGGGATACGCTCGCCTGCGTAGCCAGCGGTGCGGAGGCGGAACTCGATCAGCGCGGCGGTCTCCTGCTGGTCCAGCGGCTTCAACTGATGGCGGATGGCGAGACGCTGCTTGAGCGCAGGCACACGCTCTATCTTTTTGCGCAACTCCAACTGCCCCAGCAGCAGCAAACTGATGAGAAACTGGTCATTCATCTGGCAGTTGAGTAGCAGGCGTAGCTCCTCAAAAGTGGCGGCGGAGCGGATCAGATGCGCCTCATCCACGATCAGCACCACACGCTGCCCATGCTCATACAGCTGCAACAGATGGTCGAATAGATGCTGCACCAGCACCTGCCGATTACGGCTATTGAGGGGGATGCCCAGCTGGTGCAGAATCTCCTGCAGGAGCTGAATAGGGGTTAGCATCGGGTTCACAATCAGCACGATTTTGTAGGTCACGGGGTCCAGCAGCTCCAGCAGTTTGCGACTGAGAGTGGTTTTGCCCAGCCCGATGTCGCCCACGAGCATCCCCGCACCTCGATTGCGTGTGATAGTGTAATGCAGCATCACCAGCGCGTCCTCATGCTCCTTGCTCATATAGAGGAAGCGCGGGTCGGGTGTGAGCGTGAACGGCGGCTCCGTTAAGCCCCAGTATGCCTCATACATGCGCCTGTGCCTCCTGAATCGATGTCTTCCGCTTGCCCATTCTCTCCGCCCAGATTATCGGCAAAAATACGGAGGCTATAGAGGGGCAGGAGATGTCGTGGGGGCAAGACCTGTCGCCGCCCTCAAACCTCTGAAAAATGTACGGAAGGACCGCGCAACGGGAGCGTTTTTTCGGATGCCCCCTACCCCTTGACTTTTCTGCATTCGATTGGTCATAATATATAGCGTGCATGCGCCTGAGCTGGGCAGGCGTATGTCGGGAGGTTCATAAGCGAACGATGAACCGAACCAGCCAGAAGCGATGTGCTATCGCACATGGGGCTTATAAGAGGCGAGGACATCAGCAATGGTGTCCGAGACCCGGCTGAATGCGCCTGAAGGCGCGTCGCCGAAAAGCCCCTCACACCCCGTGTGCGAGGGGCTCTTTTTATCGACGCAGCACAAGGAGGCAAGTGGATGCCGACAATCAATCAGTTGATACGCAAGGGTCGGAAACCGAAGGAACGGAAAACGAAGTCGCCTGCGCTGCAGGGCTGTCCGCAGCGGCGGGGCGTCTGCACCATCGTGCGCACCATGACGCCCAAAAAGCCGAACTCTGCCCTGCGCAAGGTCGCGCGCGTGCGCCTCACCAACGGCATCGAAATCACCGCCTATATCCCTGGCATCGGACACAACCTCCAAGAACACTCGGTGGTGTTGGTGCGCGGTGGGCGCGTGAAAGACCTGCCCGGCGTGCGCTACCACATTATTCGCGGCACGCTCGACTGCGCCGGCGTCGAAACACAGCCCACGACGCGCAACCAAGATCGACGCATGCAGGGACGCTCCAAATATGGCTCCAAGCGTCCCAAGGAAGCCAAAAAGAAATAGGACGAGGTGAAACGCTATGCCACGCAAAGGACCTGTGCCGAAGCGACCCATACCGCCTGACCCTGTATATGACAGCGTGCTGGTGGCAAAGTTTATCAACCGCCTGATGCGCAACGGCAAAAAGGCGGTTGCCGAGCGCATCTTCTATAAAGCGATGGAGATTATCGAGCAGAAGACAGGCAAGCCTGCGCTTGAAGTGTTCGAGCAGGCAATCGAAAATGTGGCGCCTCAAGTGGAGGTGCGTCCTCGTCGCGTGGGCGGGCAAACCTATCAGGTGCCCATCGAGGTGAACCCGGATCGGCGCCGCTCGCTTGCCATCCGCTGGATTGTGCAAGCCGTCCAGCGCAAAAAGACGGGGCGCACCGCCGAGGAACGACTGGCACAGGAGATTTTAGACGCCTATAACCGCACGGGCGTCGCCTATAAAAAACGAGAAGATACCCATCGGATGGCGGAGGCGAACCGTGCCTTCGCCCATTACCGATGGTAACAAGGAGGTTCAGAAAGCATGGCTCGACAGCACCCGTTAGAGAAAACACGCAATATCGGTATCGCAGCCCATATCGATGCAGGCAAGACGACCACCACGGAGCGTATCCTGTATTACACAGGGCGCATCCATCGGGTCGGTGAAGTGCACGAAGGCTCCGCCACGATGGACTGGATGGAGCAGGAGCAGGAGCGCGGCATCACCATCACCTCCGCCGCCACCACCTGCTTCTGGAAGGAGCATCGCATCAACATCATCGACACACCCGGCCATGTGGACTTCACCGTGGAGGTGGAGCGCTCGCTACGGGTGCTGGACGGTGCCATCGCGATCTTCTGCGCCGTGGGCGGCGTGCAACCTCAGTCCGAAACGGTCTGGCGCCAAGCGAACCGCTACCGCGTGCCCCGCATCGCCTTCATCAATAAGATGGATCGCGTGGGCGCAGACTTCTTCCGCGTGGTGGAACGCATCCGCGACCGGCTCAACACCAACGCGGTCCCCATCCAAATCCCGCTGGGGCAGGAAGAGTTCTTCCAAGGTGTGATCGACCTGGTGGAGATGCAGGCGGTCTACTGGCTCGACGAGATGGGCACGCAATACGAGTATCGCCCCATCCCCGCTGAGCTGCAGGCTCAGGCGGAGGAGTGGCGCGAGAAGATGGTCGAAGCCGCCGTCGAGATGGATGACCACCTGATGGAAAAGTATCTGGAAGGGATGCCCATCAGCAAGGAGGAGCTGAAAGCTGCGTTGCGCAAGGGCACGCTGGAGTTCAAACTGGTGCCCGTGCTGTGTGGCTCCGCCTACAAAAACAAGGGCATCCAACTGCTGCTCGATGCGGTGGTGGATTACCTGCCCTCACCGCTCGATATCGGCGCGGTGCGCGGCATCCATCCCGAGACGCACGCCGAGCTATGGCGTCAACCGTCCGATTCGGAACCCTTCTGCGCGCTCGCCTTCAAAATCCAGAACGACCCCTATGTGGGCAAACTCACCTATCTGCGCATCTATTCAGGCAAGCTCAGTAAGGGTTCCTATGTCTATAACGCCACCAAAGAGGTGCGCGAGCGCGTCGGGCGCGTGCTGCAGATGCACGCCAACCGTCGTGAAGATATCGACGAGGCATTTGCGGGCGATATTGTCGGCGTCATCGGCTTCCAGCAGACCACCACGGGCGACACCCTCTGCGATCCCAGCCATCCCATCCTGCTGGAGCCACCTCAGTTTCCCGAGCCGGTCATCTCGCTGGCTATCGAACCCCGCACCAAAGCGGACCAAGATAAACTCGCGAACGCCCTCCAACGGCTCGCCGCCGAGGACCCGACCCTCCGTATCAGTACCGACCCCGAAACGGGACAGACCATCATCTCCGGTATGGGCGAACTGCACCTGGAGATTATTCTGGATCGGCTGCAGCGCGAGTTCGGCGTCAGCGCGAATCAGGGACGCCCGCAGGTCGCCTATAAAGAGACCATCCGAACCCAAGCGCGCGCTGAGGGCAAGTTCATCCGCCAGTCAGGCGGGCGCGGACAATACGGACACTGTGTTCTCCAAGTCGAGCCAGCGGAGCCGGGTTCGGGTATACTCTTCGAGAACAAGATTGTGGGCGGCGCTATCCCGCGCGAGTTCATCCCAGCCGTCGAAGCGGGCGTGCGGGAAGCAGCGGATAGCGGTGTGTTGGCTGGCTATCCCGTGGTCGATGTCAAGGTCACCCTGCTCGACGGCTCGTTCCATGAGGTCGACTCCAGCGAGATGGCGTTCAAAATCGCGGGTTCCATCGCCTTCAAAGAGGCGGTGCAGCGCGCCAAGCCCGTCATTCTGGAACCCTACATGGAGCTGGAGGTCACCACGCCCGACGCCTATGTGGGCGATGTCATCGGGGACTTGAACGCGCGCCGCGCCCGCATCGAGATGATCGAACCCGGCGTGGGTGGCACCCAAATTATTCGTGCCCTGGTGCCCCTCGCCGAGATGTTCGGCTATGCCACAACCCTGCGCTCCCTCACTCAGGGACGCGCAACCTATACGATGCACCCCTCGCACTACGAGGAGGCACCAACTCCCGTAGCGCAGGGCATCATCGAGAAAAAAGCGGCATTACAACCAGTAAAACGCTAAAACACAAGGAGGAGATGAGACCATGGCAAGACAGAAATTTGAGCGCACGAAACCACATGTGAACATCGGAACCATCGGTCATGTGGACCACGGCAAAACCACACTGACCGCCGCTATCACGCGCGTGCTGAGCAAAAACGGAC
>Ga0079995_1060504_pt1 | contig 21208 bp, 29 predicted proteins | sample FaiFalFF_MnMetaG_2_FD_69198 | JGI IMG/M metagenome (GOLD analysis project Ga0079995, IMG submission 69198) | Freshwater microbial communities from Yellowstone National Park, Wyoming, USA - Fairy Falls C (FF_Mn_C) (SPADES assembly) (version 4) | ecosystem: Environmental > Aquatic > Freshwater >...
GAATTGCGGCGAGTTGCTGACGACGGACCGACATTTCGTCGCCGCCGACTCTCAAGGCATTGTCAAGGTGACTTTGCTTGCCTGAAGAGGTGAGTGGTCGCATGAGGCAACAAACGAAGCGAGACTACTACGAAGTCTTGGGTGTCTCGCGGGATGCGACGGACAAGGAAATCAAGCAAGCCTATCGGCGCTTGGTGCGCCAGTATCATCCCGACTTAAACCCCAACAAGAAGGAAGCCGAGGAGCGGTTCAAAGAAATTCAGGAAGCCTACGAAGTTTTATCCGACCCCGAAAAGCGCCGCCTTTATGACCGCTTCGGGCATAACTGGCGGGCGGCATGGCAGGCAAAGCAACAAGGCATTGATGTGGAAAGCACTGCTTGGGTGCCGCCGACCAGCGAAGGGTTTGAGTGGGAATTTAGCGACTGGCGGGATTTGTTCGGTTCATTGGGCGAATGGTTTAGCGACCTTTTGGGTGGCGGCACGGCGACCCGAACCCGCTCCCGCCGCACCCGCACCCAACGGGGACGCGATGTGGAATTGGAGTTGGAGATTGACTTGGAAGATGCTGCCTTCGGAACGACAAAGCGCGTCGTCATCCCATCGGAAGAACCTTGCCCACAATGTCGGGGCAAAGGCGGCACCGTCCGTTCCTGTCCGACTTGCGGTGGCAGTGGCGTCGTCCAACAAGTTCGCGGCTTTTTCAACATCGGTGCCACCTGCTCCCGCTGTCGGGGTGAGGGCGTCATCTTGGAGACGCGTTGCCCCCGTTGTCAAGGGACGGGCACCGTGACAGGGACGCGTTCGGTGGAAGTGCGCATCCCCGTTGGTGTGGAAGATGGGACGGTGTTGCGGTTGGCAGGGCAAGGAACGCAAGGGCGGGATGGCGGTCCTGCGGGCGACCTTTATTTGCGCATCAAAATCCGCCCCCATCCTTTCTTTGAGCGAAAAGGCGATGACCTTTATTGCGAAGTCCCCATCACCTTTGCCGAAGCGGCTTTGGGGGCAGAGATTGAAGTCCCGACTTTGGACGGCAAAGTGAGAGTGCGCGTCCCATCGGGGACGCAAAGCGGGCAACTTTTGCGCCTTGCGGGTTTGGGCATGCCCAAGCGGACGGGTGGGCGGGGCGATTTGTATGTGCGGGTCAAAATCGTCGTCCCCCGTGATTTGACCTTGCGCGAACGCCAGTTGATTGAAGAGTTGCAGCGACTGCGCCCTGAAAATCCCAGAGCCGCCTTGTGGCGACCCCGCCGTTGAAAGGAGGTGAAGGCAAGTGCCCCGACGCAAAACGGAACCGACGCAGGAGCGCTTCTATGCCATCAGCGTCGTCGCCCGCATGCTGAACCTGCACCCGCAGACTTTGCGCCTGTATGAGCGGCTGGGCTTGGTCAAGCCCCGAAGGAACGAACATGGCAATCGGCTTTATTCGGAAGCGGATATTGAGCGAATCCGCAAAATTCAGGAACTGACGCAAGGGATGGGTGTCAACTTGGCGGGCGTGGAAGTCGCCTTCAAGTTGATGGCGCGCATTGAAGAGTTGGAAGCGGAATTGGCGAAGTGGCGCAAACGCTTCCAGCAAGCCGTTCGGGAAGAGGCGGAGCAATTGGCTGCCCAATTAGTCGCCGATTATTGGGAGGAGTTTTTGCGGCAGCGTTCCTTCCCGATGCGCCTTTGGCAGCGAGCCCCCATCGCCAAGCGCGTCAAAATTTCCTTCCGCAAGGAAAATCCCTGAACGCCCTTTGACGCAAAGGAGCGACCTTTCATGGCGGGACGCAACCTTTGGCGTGACCTTTTGCTTTGGCTCTTGGGCATGTTTGCGGGAGCGGCATTGGTCTTGTTGGGGCGACAAATGGGTTACAACGATGCTGTCCGCCAGCGCCTTATCACCCCCGAAGTTCCTGCAGTCCGTTCCGTCTCTACTCTCGCCCGCCACACCGTTCCAGAATTTCCGCCTGCTAACGCTCCTTTGCCCGTTGATTTTTGGGTGCCGATCGTGGAAAAAGTCGGTCAAGCCGTCGTCAGCATTGAGACGACAGAACGCAACCTTCCGACCGAACAAAATGCGGGATCAGGCGTCATCTTTGATGGGCGTCGCGGTTTGATCGTGACCAACTACCATGTCACGGAGGGCGCTAAGGAACTTTTCGTCACCTTGAGAGATGGTCGCCGTTTCCGCGCCCAAGTGATTGGCAGCGAGCCCCACATGGACATCGCCGTCTTGCAAATCCCCGTCCAGAATCTGCCCGAAGCGAAGTTCGGTTCGTCCGAGAACTTGAAAGAAGGTTCGTGGGTCATCGCTATCGGCAACCCCTTTGGGTTTTCCAACTCCGTCACCGTCGGCGTCGTCAGCGCCAAAGGGCGACGGTTGCCCAATGAAAGTGTCTTGCTGGATGACCTTATCCAAACGGATGCCGCTATCAACCCAGGCAACAGTGGCGGCGCTTTGGTCAACAGCAAAGGCGAAGTCGTCGGCATCAATGTCGCCATGCGCCCTGGCGCGCAAGGCATTGCCTTCGCCATCCCCATTGAGACTGTCCGTGATGTCGTGGAGCAACTGCTGCGCCATCAACAGGTGCGCCAACCCGTTTTGGGTGTCGGCTATGAGATGTTGCCTGAAGATGAACGCCGCCGCCTCCGCGTCCCTGCCGAACGAGCCTTGCGCATCAGCGATGTGATGAGCAATCTCCCTGCCGCCCGTGTCGGGTTACGGCAGGGCGACATCATCGTCGCCATCAACGGTCAACCTGTTCAGGACACGGGGCATTTGCGCGCCGTCGTCCGTCGGGCGGCGCGGACGGGGCAAGCCGTTCAGTTGCGTGTCTTTCGGGACGGTCGTTTATCGGACATCTCCGTCCGCCCCGAATGGGTGCCGATCCAAGACTTACTGCGGCGAATGCGTTGAAGACAACTTTTACGGCGTCCATCGGCTGAACACCAAATCGTTGTCCTTGACCTTCAAGTGGCAGCCAACGCATTGGTTGGTCGGGTCGGTCACCAACGCCTTACCTGTCGCATCCCAAGCCTGCCAACCCCAACCGCCCGTCTTGGCGTAGCGCTTGCTGTCCTTGACCATGACCGCCACGACCTTCCGATTGCCTGCGACGAACATCCCGTTTTCGTCTTTTGCTTCATAGAGCACGAAGACGATGATGCTCCCGTCGGGAAACTTTTTAGCGCCCCGCTTGTAAGCCTGAGCAGCCACCTTGTTGGCGTAGATGTGATGGACGCCCCCGAAGTCTTTGAAGAGGGGATGCTTGTCGCTGTAAATGACGCCCGTCGTGATGTGCGTCCAATCCCGCCAACCTTTCGGTTCCTTCGTCGGCACGGGCGCTTTCGCTTGCTGTGCCAAAAGCACCCCAACCCAACAAACGCCGAGCGCCAACGCCAATGCCTTCATCCCTCGCACCATCATTGATCACCTCGCATCGTGGAATGGTCTCACCGTCCGCCTTAAACTTTACTTGACAACTTCAGCGGGTCAATAACGCACGGAACGGGAAGCCACTCACCGAACGGTAACTTGCCCGCCTGTTCGTTTGGAGAGTGATGCCAATGGAGTGGCAGGACGGTTGGCAAGAGGTGCTGCGATGCAAATGGAGCGTGGCGGTGTTGGCGGCATTGGGCGATGGGCTTTGCCGCCCGTCGCAAATCTTGCGCCGCTACCCGTCATTGACGGCGAAAGTGCTGTCGGAGCGGTTACGCAAACTGGAGCGATTGAACCTCGTGGAGCGCCTTTCTTTTGATGGCTACCCCCGCCACACCGAATATCACTTGACGGCTGACGGCGCAGTGCTGGCACGATGGGCAAAAGGGTTGCTCGCCAGCGGTTTGAGCGTGGATGAGTTGACGACGATTTTGCGCTGCCGCTATATCGTCGCCATCTTGCGCCTCCTCGCCGAACGACCTCGCCGACCCAAAGAACTATGGGCACGATTGCGCATTGCCGACAAAGTGCTCTTTGAGCGCCTCGCCAAATTGGAAAGTCTTGGGTTGGTGCATCGTGAAATCGTCCCGACCCGCCCTTTGCAAGTCCGCTACCACCTGACAGAGCGAGGCGCTGCCTTGCTGCCTCTGCTGCCAGTGACGGCAAGAAGCCCGATTTAGGAGTAACCCTCATGCCGCGCCATTAGCACATTTTTCGGTTCGCGCCTATCTGCGACAGGAAAGGCTGAAAGCGCTGTCAAGAGGAAAGGCGCTCTGCGTCAGAAATCGGCGGTGACAGGGTTTAATAGCGATGGGGGTGACGGAAACGATGCGACCGTTGGCGCTCATCGGGTTGCTCATGTTGGCGTTACTTCCGAACTCGCTGAGGGCGCAGGAAGCGCCGTCAACGCCGCCGCAGGAAAGGGAGGGCATCGCCAGCGCGCCCAGTTGAACGGGCTGACCAGGCGAAGGTCAGTTGCTCGGTGCGAGCAACCCGCAAACCCGTTGGACTTTCGCCCTTCGGTTCGTGGACACCGACCGAAAGCGCCCCCGATGGCGCTTGACGCTGGATTATCGCGTCAACCCGCGCCTTCTCGTCGGCGTGGAATACAACCCTGCCGCAAAAGAGTTCAACCCGCTGCGGCTCACTTATGACTTGACACAAGAGACGGCGACGACGCCTCTCGTCTCGTTGGGCACTTCCAGCGACCGCATCGGTTCGCCCAAAGGGACGCAGATGTATTACCTGACCGTCGCCAAGACGCTGCGGGGCACTCCCTTAGCGCCTTACCTCTCCGTCGCCTACTCTGAGTGGGAAGACGGCTTCAATTTCCCCTTCGGGCTTTACTGGCAATTGCATCCCCGCTGGAACTTGTTGGCGATGAACGACGGGCGACAATCGCATTTGCTGCTAACGCACCAATGGCGCAACGGTTGGGTGACAGTTGGCTGGTTTTGGCTCAAAACTTTCGGCGTCAGCGTCGGTTGGGGATTTTGACGAAGGGCGACCTCGCCCAAAAGAAACGGCGATAATGCGCCTTGACAGCACGCAACTTCCTTCCCGCCTCCCCTTACGCCATCCATTCCCGCAACTTCTGGGCGCAGGCAGGGAGCGTCTCGTTGGGGTCGCCGGGCACGCCGCATTCCAACGCCATGAACCCCACAAAGCCAATTTCCTTGAGCGCCAGAAAGCCGCTGCGAAAATCGGTGTGTCCCCAACCAGGCAGCAATCGGTTGCTATCAGCGAGGTGAATGTGCTTGAGCCAGCGACCGCCTTTGCGGATGGCGTCGGGGATGGAGGCTTCCTCAAGGTTCATGTGGAAAAAGTCCGCCATGATGCCGATGAAGGGGTTGCCAATTTGCTCGCAAATTTCTACGGCTTGCTCTACGCGGCGCAAAAAATGCGTCTCGTAGCGGTTGAGCGGCTCCAAGAGCAAAATCGCCCCCACTTTCTCGGCGTGTTTGCCCAAGTCGTCCAAGTAAAACAGCAGCAATTCCCGCTCCAACTCCACCGCGCTCTTGTAGGGCGACAAATCGGGAAGTTTGGGCTGACCGAAGATGGGGACGAAAATCAACCCGACGGCGCCCAACTCCGCCGCTGCCGTCAGGCGCGCTTTGATGTCTTCAACGGCTTGCTTGCGCACATTGGGGTCAGGGTCAAGGACTGAGCCGCGATAGCCTGCGCAAACGGTGCTGACTTGCAACCCCGCTTTCTCTACGGTGCTACGCACCGATGCGGCGTTTTGCACAAGCCACTCACTGCCCCAAAACTCCACGCCCTCATAACCCCAAGCCGCCAGTTTGTCCAGTTTCTCTTCCAGCGATGCGCCGGGCACCAACCCTTCCTGAGCCGCCAACTTCATCCCTTGCCCTCCTTCCATCTCGTTTTTGTCAAGCCCGCCAGCAAAGGACGGTCAATGCGACCAGCCAAATCAGTTTGGCAGCGATGCCCAGTAACCGCCCGATGACCGTTCCCCAAGCGGCGCGGGCGGCTTCGTCGGGCGACCGTTTTGCCCGTCGCTCCCAAAAGTAAACCGCCCCGTAAGCGCCTGCGAAAGCCCCCACCAATGCGCCTAATGCCGAACCGATTAGCCCTGCCAAACCAGCGATGGCGCCGCCAACCACCGCGCCCAACAACCCGCCGACCCACGCCGCCACCATGCTCCCTTTGCTCGCCCCGAATTTCCGCACCATCCAAGCGGATAGCAGGTTGTCGGCGAATTCCGTCAGCAGGCAACCGACGAAAGTGGCGACCAGCCACCAACCCGACAGCGTTTGAAACCCATCGGCGACCGCCACCAACACCAACCCCAGCCACGCCAGCAGCGTCGTCGGGAAGCCAAGCAGGACGCCGACGAAGGCGATGACCGCCAGCAAAGTCGCCACAACTTTTGCCGCCAGCAACCAATCCAAACCCCGTCACCCGACAAATTTTGCCAAGAGGGAGTGCCGAGAGGGGCAACTAACTTTTTTCCAGCGGCTATTTGAAAGCGGGCTTGCTCAGGGCGTTCACCGCCACCATCGCCATCTTCCTTTCCGCCTTTTTGCTCGTGTTGCTCCTTAGCCCGTTGTGGCAGCGGGGGAAGCAATGGTGTCCCTTGCGGGGCATCAACGCCGCCGTCGTTGTTTTGCTGGCATGGACGCTCACGCAGTTGGGATTGACCCTTTTGAGATCGCCCTTCGCCCTTGTCCTGTTTTGCGTTGCGTTGGCGCTGCATTGGCGACGCATAGACGCCACTTGACTGATGCTCGCTGGCAGGATTGTGGGCATCTTCTTCCATTGGGTGCTGCGGTGATGAAGGGGAAAAGTTAACAGATGCGGGGGAGCGGGTCGCCCGTCAGCATATCCAGCACCCTCGTCCCACCCAAACTGGTTTCCAGCAACACCATGCCCTTCGGTTCGTCGGTGATTTCACCGATGATCGCTGCCTCCCGTCCCAAGGGATGCTCCTGCAGGACGGCAAGGGCTTCCTCCGCCTCTTCGGGGGCGACGACCAGCACCATCTTCCCTTCATTGGCGACATACAAAGGGTCAATGCCCAAGAGTTCGCAAGCACCTCGCACTTGGGGACGAACGGGGATGGCTTCCTCAAAAAGACGCACCCCCACCTGCGACGCTTGAGCGATTTCGTTCAACACCGTTGCGACACCCCCACGCGTTGGGTCGCGAAGGCAACGGATGGAGGGACAAGCGGAAAGGACTTGATGCACTAAATCCCAAAGGGGTGCCGTGTCACTTTGCACTTCCGCTTCTAACCCCAAATGTCCCCGCGCCAAAAGGATGGCAACCCCGTGTTCGCCGATAGAGCCTGAAACCAACACTTTGTTACCGGGACGGGCGTTGGCAATAGAAAGGTGATGGGGGTGTTCCACGAGACCGATGCCTGTCATGGCAATGTAAACGCCATCACCCTTTCCTCGTTGCACCGTTTTGGTGTCACCTGTGACGATGACAGCGCCGACTTTTCGGCTGGCTTCCGCCATAGAGGCGGCGAGACGCCTCAAATCGTCCATCGGGAAGCCTTCCTCCAAGATAAACGCCGCCGCCAGGAAAAGGGGGCGAGCCCCTGCCGTCGCTAAGTCATTGACCGTTCCATGCACCGCAAGACAACCGATATCACCGCCTGGGGAAAAAGAGGGGCGACGGTGAAGGCGTCCGTTGTTATCGCCCATTTCCTCCCATCCAATTCAAAAGTTGCTTGGTCTTCTAATCGCTCCAAGATGGGGTTGTGGAATGCCTCTAAAAAGACGGCTTCAATAAGGGCGTGGGTCGCTTTGCCGCCCGCTCCGTGCACCATCGTCACTGTCGTCTCTTGAAGGCGGGGTTTTTGGCGCTGCCGCAACTTTTCTATGCGTTCCAACAACTCTTCAGGGGGCGTCATTGGGTTCGCCATCCTTTGTCCCCTCCCTTGAGAAAGCCTCATGCCTCACTATTGGAAAGTGCCGTCAAGTCTATCAGTTCCCGAATTTTTCGCGAGTAACGCCCATAATGGTAGACCGCTGCGCAAGCCCCTTCGGGCGAAACCATGCAAGCACCGATGGGCGTCTCCGGAGTGCAAGCCGTCCCGAAAACCCGACACTCCCATGGCTTAAGGACACCCTTGAGCACCTCTCCACATTGACAGGCTTTAGGGTCGGCGACCCGAAGGTGAGGGAGAGGAAATTGGACTTCGGCATCGTGCTCAGAAAATTCAGGGCGCAACTTTAAGGCGCTGCGGGCGATAAAACCTAAACCCCGCCACTCAAAATAAGGGCGTAACTCAAAGACCTGCCCCATCACCCGCAACGCTTGTGGGTTCCCCTCAGGCTTGACGACCCGCGTGTATTGGATTTCCACCTCACACCGTCCCTCTCGCCACTGGCGGAGAAGCAGGTAAATGGCTTGCAAGATGTCCAGGGGCTCAAACCCCGCGATAACGACGGGTTTGCCGTAATCTTTGGTGACAAATGACCAAGGTTTGCTACCGATGATGGTGGACAAATGCCCAGGACCGATAAACCCATCTAACCGCATATCGGGACTGTCAAGTATGGCTTTAACGGCAGGTAAGATGAGGACATGGTTGCAAAAAACGAAGAAGTTGCCCACGCCCTCTTGCCTCGCCCGAAGGAGCGTTAAGGCAGTGCTGGGTGCCGTCGTCTCAAAACCGAGAGCAAAAAAGATGACCTTGCGGTCAGGATGCTGGCGAGCAATTTTGAGGGCATCTAAGGGCGAATAGACCATCCGAACCTCTGCCCCATTGGCTTGGGCATCAAGGAGCGACCCTTTAGAGCCGGGCACTCGCATCATGTCTCCGAAAGTCGTCAAAATCACCCCATCGGTATAAGCAAGGGTAAGGGCATCGTCTATCCGACCCATTGGTAACACGCAGACAGGACAGCCTGGTCCGTGCACCAACTCAATATTGGGCGGAAGGACATCGTGGAGGGCATGGCGGTAAATGGTGTGCGTGTGCCCCCCCGCAAATCTCCATGAACTTGAACGAACGACCTGCCGACATTCGTTCAATTTCCTTCAGCAACCCCTTCGCCAACGCCTTGTCCCGAAACTCATCTATGAACTTCACGGGCTTCACCGCCCTTAGGGGCATCTTCACCCCATTCCTTTTTGCGCCGCCCTCAATTATGCGACACCTACTTTTCAAAGGACACCGTCTTCCGACTCGGAAAAGGTCTTCAGGGCGACAGCCGCTGAAGGCAGGTTTGGACGAGTTCTAAGAGGGCATGATAGGCTGTGGCTTGGGCTTCTTGAATGCGAGGAACATAAGTGCTGGGCGAAAGGATGCAAAAGTCCACCGCTTCAGAGCGACCGATGGCGCCGCCATCGTAGCCGACGAGGGCAACCGTCAGCAACCCCTGCCGCTTCGCCTGCTCCAATGCCTTCAGGACATTTAAGGAGTTGCCGCTGGTGGAAATGCCCATAGCGATGTCTTGGGGTTGACCGTAAGCGATGACCTGTCGGAGGAAGACGCTTTCGTATCCGACATCGTTGCCGACCGCCGTGACGATGGCGGTGTCGTTGACGAGGGCGATGGCAGGCAGGGGACGCCAGTGGGGGAAAGGGGGGGTGAGGAAATCGGTGACGACATCTTGGGCATCGGTGGCGCTGCCACCGTTACCGAATGCCAACAATTTGCCGCCTTGGGCAAAGCGTTGCGCCATCGCCCACGCCGCTCGCACCAATGCCTCTTTGCTTTGGGCGAGAGTTGCCTCCCGCAGTTCGGCGACATCATGGGCTTTCTGGATGGTAGAGGCGATGATGCTTTCCAAGACAGGCGTCGGGTCAACCCGTTCGCTTTCCGCCAAGAAGGGATAAAGTTGCTCCCACGCTTCTCCCATCGTCGGTCATGCCCCTTCAGTCGTCGGTTTCTCGGAGGGTTCGCTGCCTCCTACCTTGTCAGGGGGAGGTTCATCCCATTTGGCGATGGCGACGCCTGCGTGCACCAAAAGCCAGTCGCCCACTTGGGCATCGGTCACTAAATCCAGCAATATCGTCCGTTGCTCCCCACCGATGTCCACGACGCCTTCCTGCCCACTTTTGGCGATGAGGCGGGCGGGACGGGCGTCGTCCGAACAGGTCAGGCAATGCCACACCTCATCGGGTTGTCGGGTCATCAGCATCACCCTCCAAAAGTCCTCGCTGCTCAAAGAACACATGCACCAATTCCCAGAGGATGTAATAGAGGGTTTCCTGCATCTCTTGGACGAGGCGAGGGTCGTCGGAGGGGACGGCAAAGAGGAAATCCAGCCCCATTTGTGCTATTTGACCGCCCCCTTTGCCCGTTAGCCCAATAGTAAGGAGGCGAAGGCGCTGGGCTTCCAACAAGGCTTCCACCACTTCGGGTTCATCGCCTGTCAAGGAGATACCCATAGCGATGTCGTGGGGTGTCGCCAAAGAGCGTAGCAGGACGGCAAAGGGTTGGGCGGTGCCATAACGGTGGCGCAAACCCAAAAGGGAGGGGCTGTCAGCGGTCAAAGTGATGGCGGGCAACGCCCGCTTCCCAACCAAGACGGGATGGACGAACTCCACGGCGACATGGGACGCATCGGTCGCATTGGCGCCGGTGCCGAAGGCGATCAACTTTCCGCCCCGGTAAAAGCGTTTTGCCATCGCCCAACATGCCTGCGCCATTTGCGGTGCTACCTCGGCGAAATAACGCCGAGCCAAGGCACAACTGGCGGCAAAGTAACTTTCCGCCTGCGAAAGGAGTTGGCACTTTTGCGCTTCTGTCAGTTCCATCGCCCATCACCCTGTGGGTCTCGGGCATCACGCCCTTTGGCTTTCGGTAAACTCTTCCCCAACGATTTCAAGGGTGCAAGGTGTCATCCTTCAATTTGGCTTTCGGCGAACTGGCGCACCTCGTCCTGATAGGTTTGCCCCAACTGGCGCAAAAAATCTAAGGTTCGTCGGGCTTCTGCCTCGTCCACCTTCTGGATGGCAAAGCCGACATGGATGAGCACCCAGTCGCCGATTTGAACCTCATCCAACAAACCGACAGAGATGGTGCGCCGAACACCACTCACTTCTGCCTTCGCTAACCTCTTCTCTTCGTCCACGATCTCTACGATGCGTCCTGGGATGGCAAGGCACACGACTTTCTCACCGCCCTTTCATGAGCGTGCCAGCGTGGGCGACAAAGATTCCCTCAGCCTTTGGATGGCGATGGCGGCTTGACCATAGCAAATTCCGCCGTCATTGGGCGGCAACTTTTGAGGGACGAAGACGGCAAAGCCTGCTTTCTCCAACCGTTCCCAAAGTCGCTGTAGCAGGAAGGCATTCTGCATTACCCCGCCGCTAAGGACGACACTGTTAATGCCTGTGCGTTGGCGAAGGAAGTGACAAATTTCTACCGTCGCCATGATGAGGGAATTGTGGAACTTGGCAGCGATGCGTCCGACAGGTTCCCCTCGCAGGATATCTGTGACCAACGCCCGCATAAGAGGCGCCACCGACACCACCATCGGTGTCTCCGTGATCACTTCCACAGGATAAGCCGTCTCCTCCCCTTCTTCTGCTACCATCTCCAACCAAATGGCAGGCTGCCCTTCATAATGGGCGATATCGCAAATGCCCAATAAACTGGCGATAGCATCAAAGAGACGCCCGACGCTGGTCGTGATAGGGAGTGGCAAATCACTGCGCAAAAGTTGCCATAGCGCCTTCCATCGTTCTTTTCCGACTCGCTCAGGGATACCTAAAGGCAGTTTCTCACCTTCATCGCCGAAAGTTTTCCAAAGCCAAGCCGCTGCCATCCTCCAAGCCTGCCGAACGGCTTTTTCTCCACCAGGCATTTTGACGGGTTCTAAGTGAGCGGCTCGTTCAAAGGTCGTGTAAAAGTTGCCAGCAAAATTTCGCCGCCCCAAATCGTCCCGTCGGTTCCGTAGCCTGTCCCATCGTAAGCGATCCCGATGACCGGCTCTAAAAGCCCATACTCTGCCATAACAGCGGCGACATGGGCATGGTGATGTTGAACGCCGTAACGCTCCACAAAATTGCCCTCTAAAGCATAGCGGGTGGATGGGTAGTCGGGATGGAGGTCGTGAACGACGACCTCAGGTTGAAGGGCAAACAGACCTTTGAAGTGTTCAATCCCTTCCATGAAGGCACGGTAAGCAGCGTAGTTGTCTAAGTCGCCGATGTGGTGGCTGACGAAAGCGAAGCGGTCGCGGCAGAGGGCGAAGGTGTTTTTGAGCATCGCCCCGACGGCTAAGAGGGGGACAGGTGCCTCAAAGGGAAGGAAGAGGGGTTGGGGCGCATAACCGCGAGAGCGACGGATGATGACCGTCCGACCCCGCACGACCCGCAAGACAGAATCATCGCAACGGATATGGATTTCGCGGTTGTGGGTAAGCAAGGCATCCACCATCGGACCCAGCCGTTGCAGGGCATCATCATCCTTGTAGGCGATGGGTTCATCGCTCAGGTTGCCGCTGGTCATGACAAGGGGGCGACGGACTTCTGAGAGGAGTAGGTGATGCAAGGGCGAGTAGGGAAGCATCAAGCCAAGGTCACGATGGTGGGGGGCAACCCCCTCGGCAACAGGAGCGTCAGGACGGCGCCGCGCTAAGACGATGGGGCGTCGCCAAGAGGTCAATTCCCTTTCCGCTTCGGGAGTTAGGAAGACCAACTGGTGCGCCGTTGCCACATCGGGCACCATCAGGGCGAAGGGTTTGAACTCCCGATGTTTGCTTTCTCGCAGGCGGCGGACAACTTCTTCGTTGGCGGCATCGCAGGCGAGGTGATAACCACCCAGTCCTTTCACGGCTAAAAGTTGTCCTGACAAAAGACGACGGGCGGCTTCTTTGATAGGGTCGTCACAAGGAATTGTCTGCCCCGAAGGGTCTACCAACCGAACCTGTGGACCGCAGCGAGGGCACGCAATCGGCTGGGCATGAAAGCGGCGGTCAGAAGGGTCGTGATATTCCCGAGCGCACTCAGGGCACATAGCAAACGCCGCCATTGTCGTTCGTTCCCGATCATAGGGGACAGAGATGATGATGGTGAAGCGGGGACCGCAATTGGTGCAGTTTAAAAAGGGGTAACGGTAACGGCGGTCAGAAGGGTCAAAAAGTTCCCGAAGGCAATCGGAACAGGTGGCGACATCGGGGGAAACAAGAGCCGTTGGCTGAGCCCTAAGGTCGCTTTCCAAGATGCGGAACTCCCTATCGCCATTTAAGGGCACTGCTTCCCAGGTGAGATGCTCAATGACACTGAGGGGAGGGGCTTCCGCAAGGAGGGCATGCTGAAAAGCCTCCAATGCCTTCCCGTCGCCTTCCACTTCCATGATGACGCCTTGAGGGGTATTCAAGACAAAGCCCGTCAATCGGAAGCGGTGGGCTAACCGCCAAACGAAGGGGCGAAATCCAACCCCTTGGACGATTCCTGTCACTTGAAGGCGTCGGCGCTGTCGCATTCTTGTCGCCCCTTTGGGGTTTTTGATGATTCGGTTTTGTTGTGTCCCTTTGGGACTTCCTAAGGTCGTGCCTAAGAAGGTGCTCCAACAGTTTTCAGGGCGGCTACCCTTCACCGTCCTTGTGGTTGTCGTCGCAGCAGCCACAGGAGCAGGCAAAGTCCCCTTCGGGACAGCAGCCGCAGGAGCAACCTTGTTCCTCTCCTTCAGCGTCTATGGTTAGGCGGGCGAGGGCGGAGATGAGCAACGCCTCTGTTTGCTCTAAGCGAACTGGACTTCGGGCTTGAGGGGCACATCATTCATCTGCCTCGCATCCCGAAGGAAGGAGAGCGCCAGCATCAACCCCCCAGGCAAATCGCCCATCTCGTTGGTGAAGCGGTCAAGAAGGGGCTGAAGGGGCACCAGTTTAGCGTCCGCAGAAGCGCCCCATTGGCGGGTCGGTCCCATCGTCATCGCCCCCTTTCGGCGCGGCGGGTTGGAGCAACTGGGCGAGCAAGTGATGAACCTTTTGGGCGGCGACTTCTATCGCCGCCGCCACCTTCGGGCTCACCTCTTGCCCCCACTCGCACCGCCCAATCTGACAGCCGACGAGAAAAACCTGCGGCGGTAAAACGCCAAGGGCTTTCGCCGCTGCGACTACCCTCTGCGGGTCGGCAAGGTGCATGTCCAACCGTTCGTTCGGGTTCAGGTTGGCTTTGGGCACCTCTAATGCCAACACCTGCACGGTGCCTGGTGGTAGCCCCTTGTCCATGGCGTCCAGTAGGATGAGGGCATCGTAGCCGCTTAATAATTCCTGAAGGACGCTGATGCCGCCGATGCCTGCTTCCAGCAACTTCACGCCATCGGGCAACGGTTCGGAAGTCAACTTTTGCAGCACCCGAATCCCAAACCCGTCGTCGCCCCACAGCGGGTTTCCGAAGGCAGCGACGAGCACCTTCATGCTCTCATCCCTCACAAGGTGGGGCGTTGGGTGAAGCCTCCTGCTGTCGCCGAGACCGAAAAACGGAAAGGCGGCAAGTCGGGCGGGGAGGGGCGGCAGGCAAGGGTGAGCACTTCCTGCGCCACGAAAGGCACCAACCGCGCCATCGGTTCGCTGAGCCCGTCCCCATAATCGGTGTCCAACGGTTCCGCTTCCACGACAATCACTTCCTCAGGCAAGATACCGAAGTAGTGACCCAAGATGAGAAAGGGCTCTATGGCGACGACACCACCGATAGCCTCAGCGACCAGGGCTTGAATGACCGAAGGGGGCGGCAGCCAGCCATCGTAGCGATAAGTGTAAAAGTGTCCTTTTTCCCGCCCCCGCTCTTCGGCGTGCACGACAAAGACGCGCCGATATTTTCGGGCGCAAGACCGAAGCGCCTGAAGCATCAAAAGAGCGCCGAAGCCGCCATCTTCGGCGTCCAGCCACGGAGGTAAGGGCTGCCTTTTCAGGTGGTCAATGACGCAGCACCCGAAGGCTCGGTCGCGCCAGAAGCGCCACCCGATCCCCACCACCAAGACGCGCTCTTCAGTCCTCCAGCCCGCAGGCACAGGTGTTCACCTCACGGGTGATGACGAGTCCCGTGCCGTCAAGGAAGATGTGGGTCGTGCAGGGCATACAAGGGTCAAAACTGCGGATCACCCGCAAGATGTCAATGCCTGTCAGGTCTTCGGGCTTCTCCGCTTCCTCCAAGATAGGGGTGTTCATGACGGCTTCCTCGTAAGGACCAGGTTGCCCGAAGGGGTCACGGGGCGACGCACACCAAGTAGAGGGGGTGATGATTTGGTAGTTGCTGATCAGTCCCCGCTCAGCGACGAGGTGATGGGTCAGGTAGCCCCGCCCTGCGCCCCAGAAGCCGATGCCCAGCCGCACCTTTCGGTCCGTTGGGATGGTAAAGGGGGTGCTGACTTTTGTCTTGCCTTGCTTGAGGAACTCCAAGCCCATCACCCAGTTGTCCAAGGCGACAGCGGCAGTATAGGCGATGCAGTAAGCGCGCCCTCGGTTACGCTCAAAGGCGTTCCATTCTTCCGGGATGCGCCACTCAACGACCGTCTCAGGGTATTCGCCTTTAGGCAGCAATATTCGCAGGCTTTCGCCCGTCGGTTCTATAAAGCGACGGAAGGGGAGTTTTTGAGCTGCAGCGGTATTTCACATCCGAGCGACACAACACGCTTCCATGACTTTTCGGTCCCATCGGGGGGAAGTTGCCCATGAATACTTCTCCTTCTAACTTTGGGGGCTGGGTTTGGGCTTGGTCAGTTTGTTCCAAGGGTGAAAGGGGCTCAAAGGTGCTCCCAAGGGATCAGTCGGAAAGCGTTGGCTTCCCCATTCCTCGTAGTAGGAGTGTTCTACGAACTCTTCCAAGCCGATGTTGAGGAGTTGCAGGTTGGTTGTCACCTGTTTTCCGTCCACGATGACGCCTGGTGTCGCCCATCGCCGTTCGCCCCATTGGGCGCAATGGGCGTAGTCGGCATCATAAGCCTCTGGGTCGTCCCAGATACCCGAATCAATGAGGTTCTTTGGTCGTGCCCCCTACCTGCCGGTAGAGGGAGTTGACTTCATAGAAGAACTCCGTCAAGTCGTCCCAGATGGCGACGGCTTTCTTGGCATAGTCTGCCAACTTGACGATGATAGGGTAGAGTTCGTTGAAAAGTTGGAAACTGACGAAGGTGCTGACGCCGCCAGGCACCACCGTTTCGGGATGGGGATACTTGCCACCAAGGAGCACATAGCCCTCGCGGGCGACGCGGGTAATTTCCAGCGCCTCCAGATAGAGCGAACCTGTCAAGGGGTTCATGGCTGTCATGATGTCGCCGATAGTCTTGAAGCCAAAGGCGGCTGACCGAGGGGCTTCCCGTTCCGTCGCCCTTGCCCAAACACTGGGGTTCGTCACCTCCACCAGCGCTTGCGAGTAGTCAGGACCAGCCAGCAAAAACAGGTGGAGGGGATGGTCGTAGAGGAATTCCAACGCCAGCATTAGGTTGCGCAGGACGATGCCCAAGGGGGGCGGTTGAATACCGAACGCCATCTCTATCGCTTCCACCGAGCAAGTGGAATGAACACCCCCACAAACGCCGCAGGCGCGGCTGCTGATGAAGATGGCGTCGCGGGGGTCGCGCCCCCGAAGGATGACCTCATAGCCCCGAAAGAAAGTCGCCATGGAGTTCGCCGACAACACCATTCGCTCCTTGGTATCCACGACACAATGGAATGCCAAAGCCCCAGCGACGCGAGTGACAGGATCAAAATCCAACGAACGGATGTAACCTGCCCGCACCATTAATTCCCGCAACTTCTCCTCTTGCTCCGCCAAGGAGACCCGCTGATAAAGGAGACCCGCCGATAGGCGTAAGGGTCGCGGACACCCGACTTCAGGCGGGGGCGTCCCTGCTCGTCAAACTCAATAGGCAAGTTCTGGAAACACATCGCTGCTCACCTGCCTTTGGTGATTTGACCGCCCTCATCGCCCCATCCAGATGACCTCCATGTCCCGCTCTTTCTCCTCATAGGTCTGCCATTTGTCCAGCCGCACCGAACCACGATACTGCCACCAACGATAGAAGGAGTCCACAAAGCGATGGAACCAACCTTTCCGAGGTGGCTTTCCCCAATGGGTCGGGACGGCGCCCTTGCGATCCCAAAGGGGCGTCCAGTTGCGTTCGCTCAGGGAGATGCGCCACAACCGCCGCATCAAAAAGCCCACCGCCTTGCTAAAGACGCTGGAGAAGGTCGCCCCGGGTGGGGTCTTGTAGAAGGGGGCGAACTTGTCGGGGAAGCCGGGCATCGTGCAGCCGATGCACACCCCTCCCACCTTCATGCATCCCCCTTTGCCTCTAATAGCGCCCCGTGAGACGATGTTGCATTGGACGACGGGACCCCAGCAACCGACCTTGACGAGGCAGCGGCGCTCCCCGAAGGCGTCGGCAAAAGTCCCCTCTTCATAATAGCCCGCTAAGACACAGTGGCGATGGACAGTTTCCGAGAAGAGCCATTGGGGTCGCCCCAGTTCGTCAAACTTTGGTGCTGGTCCCAACCCGACCAAATAAAGCAGGATGGCGGCGACCGTTTCGGTGAAGTTGTCCCCGACGGGGGAGCAACCTGGGATGTTGATGACGGGCAAGCCCAAGGCACTCTTGTAGTCGGGACCAAGGAAGTCCATCAAACTCATAGACCCCGTGATGTTGCCAGCAGCCGCTGGGACGCCGCCCCAAGTGGCGCAAGTGCCGATGGCGATCATCGCCGCCGCCCCTGGAGCCAACCGTCGCAGCCATTCGTTGACCGAGACGGGTTGCGCCATCCAAGGGTCGGCGCCTTCCACACCCAGCGCCGCCCAATAACCGCCCGTCTTTTGGGCACGGCTTTCATTAGGCACCGACCCCTCTAACACGACGACATAAGGCGCCCCTAATTCCCCCCGCCACGCCTTGTAATACCACGCCACAAAATCCTCGCCCGCCTCCACAGCGATGACGGGATGATGGAGGATGACCCGAGGCAACCCAGGGATGGCACCAGTCAGTAACTCTTCTATGGACGGCGCGGTCGCCCCTGTCACAGCAATCGTGCACCCATCACAACTCATCCCCGCCAGCCAAAAGACATGCACCTCTTTGATGGGCGGTTCGGGGATGCCCGTCAATCCCGCCATCGCCTTCAGTTCCTCTAATCGCTCCTGCACAGGAGAGCCTGTCGCCATCGTCATGGCGTTTTCACCTCCGTGCGGCTTTAAGCCGTCAAGTGGCGCCTGTCAGCAAGCGGTCGGCACAACCCGCCATCGCTGAAAGGAAGGGGGCATCAGGGGCGATTTGGATGAGGGCTCGCCCCTCCCGCTCGGCGCGGCTGACCGCCTCGTCAAAGGGCAAGGTGGCAGCCAGCGTCAACTCGTGGGCATCGGCATAGGCGCGGATGAGCCGCTCTTCCTCAGGGGCGCGGAGTTTGTTGGCAATCCACCAAACTTTCGGGATACCCAACTCCTGCCCCAACTCCGCCAACCGCCGACCCAACTCCAACGCCCGATAGTAAGGCTCCACGACGATCAACAAGGCATCCACGGCTTTCGGTGTCCCCCGCGACATTACCTCTACGCCTGCCTCTAAGTCCACGACCGTCCAATGCTCTCCATCCGTTTGGGCGAGCATCTCTTGGAGCAAGCCACGCACGGTGGCATGGGCGCGGCACATTCACCCCGCCCCCGCATGACCGACCCGCCCCATCAAAAGGAGCGTCAGGCGATCCCGAACAGGGATGCCGTAAGTGGCAAGGATTTCCGACAGGGGACGCGCCAGCACCCATCGCTCCCGCCCATCAGGTTCCACCCGCCGCTCCAGCAAATCCGAAGGCAAAGTCGGTAGCCTCACCGCTTCCTCTGGGGGGATGCCAAGGGAGATGGCTAAGTTGGGGTTGGAGTCGGCATCTATCGCCAGCACGGGAAAGCCCCGATCGTGGAGCAGCCAGGCTAAAGCACCTGCGACCGTCGTCTTCCCGACGCCGCCTTTCCCACAGACCGCTATCTTCATCGGAAGCACGCCCTCCCTTGAAGGCGTGGATGCCTCCGCAAAGGGGCATTGGGACGATGCCATCATCAGTTTGCCCCCTTCATCAGGATGTCAAGACCCTGCCCACTTGCCGTCTCGTTGACCGCCCCCGGCGGTCATTGGGGACCTCAGCGGCTTCAGCAACTGCCCTGCCGCATTTCTCTGCCCCTTGGCTGTTTCGCTAACCAGTTCACCGCCTTCAATCCCACTTTCTCCACCGCCGTCAACAAGTCCCGATAACGAAGGGGCGTTCTCTCATCCCAAAGGACAAGGACGCCCTCTTTCGTCGCTTTTGCCATCGCCACGCCCTTAACCCCTTTCAGCGCCCCTTCCGCCTTCGCCAAGTTCTTTTCGTCCTGGGGCTCTATACCCACCAGCAAAGTCCATCGTTCCTGCTCCCGCTTCCTCAGTTCCGCAAGGAGCGCCGAGAGGGGTGATTGGCTTTCGTCCAGCACCACAATGACCCGCTGGCTCTCCGCCGACGCCATCACCTTCCGAACGCCCTTTAAGTTGGAAAGGGCTTGCTCTACCTGTAAGGCTCTCTCTGGGCTGCGCAGCCCTTCCACCAAAAACAGCACCACGACTTCCTCGGGTTTGCTCCCTTCCGTTTTGTCCGTCTTGGTCGGCTCAGCCGTTAAGGTGCCGACCCCTGTCAGCAAAAGAACAACCGCCAACACGCCCCATCGCTGACCTATCGCGCCGCACCTCCTTGTCAAGGGCGGGGCGCCCCACAAAGAGGCGCCCCGCTTTCGCTTCACTGCAAGTCCCAAAGGTGGTCTTTGTAGTCGGGATGTGTCGGGTCCAAAATCCCGTTGCCATACCACGGGTGGGGCGGGTAGAAGGGCATGTCCCGCCGCATCCACTTGACATGGGCGTCCACGAAGGCGACACTGCAGCCCTCAAAGTGGCGGGGGTCGGGTCGGCTGATGCGCAGGTTCGTCCGCGCCGACGGCGGATGCACCCACAACGAAGAGATGCGCACCCCTTCATCGTTCATCCCCGCGTCACAGAACATCACCGTCGCCGCTGGCTGCGCCACCAAAGCGAGGGAAGTTGGCACCAAAGGCGTCGCCCAATCATGCGGGAGCCGACCCAAATAGCCGCCAAGGTAGTAGAAGTTGTAGCCGTAACCCAGCCACCATGCCATTCGGGTGGATGCCGCCGCCGAAGGGCACGAATAGGTGTGATAACCTGACGGCTGTGTCCACAACCGCCCCTGAGGGTCTGTCAGGGTCTTGACACCATGAGCCAGATAGGGGCGCAAGGTCGCCACCCAACTGTGCCGTGAGCAGAAGGGGCACAAATGGTCGCGCAATTGGGAGCAACGGCAGATGGCTCGCTCTAACACCAACTGCTCGCCGTAATCTTGCGAATACATCTGAACCGCCGACGCAAGTTGCTTGAGGTTACTCAGGCAGGTGGCTTGCCGCGCCTTTTCGCGAGCCTGGCTAAAGACGGGGAACAGGATCGCCGCCAAGATGGCGATGATCCCAATCACCACGAGCAACTCAATGAGCGTAAAGCCGCCACGCCACGACTATCGGGGGAACCGCCACGCAGAAGACCGAGGCGCCAACGCTGCACCATCCCGCGACGCCTTTGCTGTCCCTTCATCGCCATCTCCTCCCTTGCCGAAGAGCTTCGCCGAAACGACGCCCCCCATTTTAGCGCACCCCCCCTGCGTCAAGAGGTAGGGCGGGAACCTTCCCGCCCTTGACAATACTCTCGGCTCAAGGAGTGATGGCAATCGCAATCGGGACCGCATGCCCCATGTCCTTGACCGAGCAGTTCGTGGAAGGCTTCGGCAAATCGGCGCCCTCCTTCTCTTCGTCCCGCTTCAGTCAATCGTAACCATCGCGAACCATCCGTCTCCTCGCCCCGTTCCACAAACCCACGAGCGGTCAACTGTTCCGCCTGAGCCCATAGCATTTCAGCATCGGCGTCAAGGAGGGCGCAGATGTCCTGCCAGCGCACTTTTGGTCCCAATCCCTCCCCCGTCAGCCAATAAAGCACCTGCAGCAGTTCGTCCTGCCAAAAGAGGGCATCCGATTCCTTCAACGCCCTCACCCTTTCCCCCCTTTGGGGGCACGAGTAATTATGCGTCGCGAAAAAGGCGACAGCAATGACAAAAGGTCGGCATAATTGACGCCTGAAGGCAGGTGAGCGAGATGGCGGAAGTTCCGACGATCAACGCGACGGACGAAGAAATTGAGCAACTCTTGCGGGAAGCGAAAACCATCGCCGTCGTCGGTGTCTCCCGCGACCCGACGAAAGACAGCCACCTTGTCGCCCAATACCTCCGCCAGCATTACCGCACCTATTTTGTCAACCCCAACGCCGACGAAATCGCGGGCGAAA
>Ga0079995_1062546_pt1 | contig 21121 bp, 15 predicted proteins | sample FaiFalFF_MnMetaG_2_FD_69198 | JGI IMG/M metagenome (GOLD analysis project Ga0079995, IMG submission 69198) | Freshwater microbial communities from Yellowstone National Park, Wyoming, USA - Fairy Falls C (FF_Mn_C) (SPADES assembly) (version 4) | ecosystem: Environmental > Aquatic > Freshwater >...
CTAGACAAAGCATAAAATATATGCTTTGTCTAGTAAATGATGTTAAGTTCTTGATAATCAATAACTTGCGAAGATTTTAATAAACTTATAGATTTTATAAGTGTTTTATTAAAGAGCAAAGCTTTTTGAGGGTAAAAAATGAGGTCTTTTGAAGTCGTGGTCTTTATTTTAGGATGGACAAGAAAATTATAGTAAAATAAATGGTTTCAGAATTACTAGACAAAGCAGGTGAGTGGGCATTCTTAGATTTAAAATTTAAAGCTTGCTTACATTTCTAATATCATTTGTTAGAGTTGGTGGATTTTGTGAAGTTGAAAATTATATTTATTTTACAGATATAGGTGAAATAAATGTAAATGATGGAAAAATTTATAGATTCAGAAAAGGTACAAAAAATATAGAGCCAATTGATTTTTCAGGGCTTCTTGTAGATCCCAAAGGCATAAAAAAATTCAGAAATTATTTCATTATTGCTGATGTTAATGGAATTTGGAAGCTTTCATTAAATAATATGTCTTTAACAAAAATAATTGATTATAAAGATTTTGAAATTGAGCCAAAATTGTTATTAGATATAATTTTAAGTCCTGATGGTATTTTTTATATTTCTGATGTTTTTTCAGATGCTGTTTATAAATTTAATATATCAGGCAATATCAAACTTGCTTTTAATGTTAGAAGACCATCTGGATTAGCTATTGATAGCTTAGGAAGAATTTATGTTTTAACATTTACAAGTCCTTCAAGTATATATGTTTATGAAAATGATAGTTTGAAATTGTTAATTAGAAGCAGTTTAATAAGAGCAGGCTATGGACTAACAATAAATGGTAATAAATTATATGCAACAGGCTTATTATCAGATAATGTCGTAGAAATTGATTTAAATACTTTAAAAGAAAGAGAAATTTATAAAACAAAAGGACATCCAACATCAATTTTATTTTCTAATGGAAAGTTATATGTCGGATTATCAGATTATAATGATTTTGAAATTATTGAACTTCAATATTAGCGGTTGTGATTTTATAAATATCATAATCCGAAAATTTTTCAAACTCTATTCTAATTGTTTTGAATTTTTCACTATTTAAAATTGGGTTGCTTATTACAATAACACCTGAAACAACATAAGCATTATTAGAGCTTGAAATTTTAGAACCTTTATCAACAATGCTATTTCTAATTTCTTCAAAATCAACATCTTTCCTCATAATAATATCAAGTTTTATTACACTTACAAGTTTATTATCAATTAAATCTTGTCCTATTTGATTTATTCCAAATCCAATAACTTTATCTTTTGAAATTGATTTTAAAATTTCTAAAATTTGGGAAGCTATTCTAACTGTTTTAAGCTCTGGTTTTTTTATTCTCAATTGAGCAAGTAATGAATCATCCAAAAATTTAATATAGCTATCATAAACAATATACCCTTCAATTAATCCCGAAAATTTAACATAAACAAGTTTGCCAAGTTGATAGTCAATAGCATAGATATTTTCTCTTAAAAGAAAATTTTTAATTTTTGTTATGTCATCTTGTGAAAATTTATTATTCTTTTTTGGTTTAAAAACAATTTTAAATTCATAAAAATCTGACTTCGTTTGAAGTTCTTTATTTATTAGTTTCTTTTCAATTTTAACATTAGTAGAATTTTCAATTGTATTTAAAAGAAAATTCAAAATTTTTTCTTCTTTGAAAACCAAGGCAGGTGGAATAATTTTTATTGTAAAACTAATAAAAATTGTATCTTTGTTTGAAGATAATTTTAGATCTTTTACTTCGTTTGAAAGAATTTTTCCAAAATAAAGACTATCCTTTAATTCAAAATCTAGTTTCTTTAAACTTTCAGCTATTTTTGAAAGGTTTTGCTTCTTATCAGTAGTTCTTATTGAAAATTGATATAAATTTATACCAATAGTATCAACTTTGTAAGTTGTTGTGTTAGGATTTAATTTCAACGATTTTACAAGAAAATTATATACACTATCTATATTACTTACTACTAAAAGAAGCATCATTTAAATTTCAACTTTAATAGATAAGCTAAAACTAAAAAAGCTAAACTTATTAGGATAACTCCAAAACTATATAAAATTATTCCTTTTATCATTTTCTTTCATAAGTTCCAAATATCTCTCCTTTTGCTAACACCTTTCCTTCAATAGCTTTTAAGACTTCCTTAGCACTTGCTCCTTCTTTAAGACCAATTTTTTCAACACTTAGAGCATAAATTGTAATATAATATCTATGCTTTCCATGACCTCTTGGAGGACAAGGACCACCATAACCAAGCTTTCCAAAATCATTTTTACCCTTCAATCCAACGCTTTCCCCTTCCTTTATTTCATTAACATTAGAAGGAATGTCATATAATATCCAATGATAGAAAGTTCCAATAGGAGCATCGGGATCACTCATTATCAAAACGAAACTTTTCGTTTCTTTTGGAAATCCTTCCCATTTTACATGAAGAGAGACATTTTCACCTTCACAAGTGTATTTAGAAGGGATAGCTTCTGAGTTTTTGAATGAATTACTATAAACTTTCATATTTTGAATTTCCATAACTAAAAAAATCATTAGACTAAAATTTTAAAGCTTAACTTTAAAATTTTGATAATGAAGAGAGTTTTATTACAGAGTTAAGCGTAGATGATAACCAAAAGCAAAATAAGTATAAAAGGCATACCTAAATTTTAAAGTGCTTTATTGTGAGTTCAATTGTTCTTACTTTCTATTATTCCAAAAACCGCTTAGTTTCCTTTCCTTGAAAGTTAGTTGGACTTTGTGAATAGATAATTCTCTTAATACCCTTTGTTTTTCTTCATCAGCTTTTGAAAGTCTTTTAATTGCGTAATTAACATACTCTTCTGATATATCTATTCCTATATAGTCTTTATTAAGTATCTTTGCTGCTACCAGTGTTGTTCCACTACCACAAAAAGGGTCTATTATTGTCCCTTTTTCTTCCCCAAGTATAGAATAAATGATTCTTGATGGAAGTTCTATTGGAAAAACCGCTGGATGTTCCTTATGTCCGACTTCGGGTCTTATTTCCCAAACAGACGTAAGTTTAGCATGTTGAGGCTTTAATTCCTTAGGTTTGCCCTTAACAAGCCAATATATTCTTTCATCTACTTGCCAAAATCTCCATCCCCTTATGTTCCCAGAAATCTTCCTATTCCATATAATTTCCTGCCATATATTCCACTTGGTTTTGCTCAACCATTCAATAGGATGTATCATTTTACCGTTTTCATATCTAACTTTGTGATTATAAAAGAAACTTCCTTCGTCTTTTATAACTCTATAAAGCTCGTTTAAAACTTCTATTTGCCAAGATTGATATTCTTCTTCGGGCATTTTGTCAATCCAACCCTTATATATTACCTTACTAACAAGCCATCCACCATACTTTTCCTTTTTGTTATACGGAGGAGAAGTTACTCCAAGGTCTATACTATTACTTGGAATTTCCTTTAAAACTTCCAAAACATCCCCACATATAACTTTATTCAAAAAATCTTCCAACTTTTTCATTTCCCCCTCTCTCTAAAAAAGGATATTAAATCTCTTGTTAAGTAGTCTTTGAATTCCTCCCAATCTTCTCTCAAATACACCAATTTTAACCATGGACAATTGATATAATCTTTTAATGAAAATGAGGCAGAGCGCAAGAATTCTCCAGGTCTCCTCCCTTGTGGAAAACGCTCATTTAATAGATTTTCTAGTCTCTCCTTCAAACATTCAAATTTAATCTCTATGATGTAAATTAACTTTCCACCTACAAACCCCGAAATTAAAATAGTTGGGTTTTCTTCAAGATCCTTTAAAAATCTTTCTTCTGTATAGTCATTAAAACTTCCACCACCATTTAGTTTTTTCTTAGGATTGTCTGTATTTTGAGGTTTAACTTCGCAGTATTCTTTTTTACCTGTTGGAAAGCTCAAACGATATCCATTATATCCAAGTTTTTCTAAATTAGGTTCAAAACCGCAAATCCAAAGCGTAGTTAATTCTCTTAATTTTGAAGAATTCTTATCGTTGAAGTAAATAGTTAAAAGATCAAGAAGGGTACATATTAATGTAGGTTTAGAAAAACCTTTTAAAAATTTTATTAATTTTTCTTGATTTTCCACTGAATAAAGCATTATTAATTTTTTAAGTGTTTCATTCATTTATTTTTCAATTTTGATAATTTTAAAGCTTAACTTTAAAATTTTAATAATGAAGAGAGTTTTATCACCATTAGAAATGAAGGAAATTGATAATAGCTCAAAAGTTCCTCAAATTGTTTTAATGGAAAATGCGGGAAAAGGCGTTGCTGAAAGAATTAAAGATATTTCAAATAGTTTCTTAATTCTTTGTGGAAGTGGAAATAATGGAGGTGATGGTTTTGTAATAGCAAGATGGCTTAAAAAATTCAAAAAAAATGTAAAAGTTATTATATTTGATGATAATTTTAAAACAAATGAGGCAAAATTAAATTTTGAATTATTAAAAGTTTTTGAAGTTGATATTGAAAAGTTTGAAAAACAAAAATTTTTAGAAGATGTAAAAAATTATGAAGTTATAGTAGATGCGATATTTGGAACAGGATTTAAAGGCTCATTAAAAGATAATTATTATTATGCAGTTGAAATTTCAAATAATTTAAATAAAATAAGAATAGCAATTGATATACCAAGTGGTGTAAATGGAGAAAATGGATTTGTTGAAAATATAGCATTTAAAAGTGATTTAACATTTACATTCGCCTTTGAAAAACTTGGTCATTATTTATTTGAAGGTAAAATTCATAGTGGAAAAATTAAAGTAATTGATATTGGAATTGAGGAAAAATTAGCAGAAAATAAAGGATTTTTATATTTGGAGAATGAAGACATTTTAAATTTACTGCCAAAATATAAAGGTTATGAAAGTAAGAGAGAGAAGGGAAGGGTTTTAATAATTGGTGGAAGTAGAGATTATGTTGGAGCAGTTATTTTAAATGTTATTGGTGCTTTAAGTAGTGGTGTGGGTTTAATTTATTGTGCTATTCCAAAAACAATTTATCCTTATATTGCAGGAAAAATTCCAGAAGCAATTTTAATTCCATTAGAAGATGAAGATGGATATTTAAGTAAAAGAAGTTTTTTAGATTTAATGTCAAAAAATTTAAATTTTGATAGTATTGTTGTAGGTAGTGGAATTTCAAGAAATGAAAAAGTTAAGGAATTCATAAGTGAATTGTTAAATTTACAAATTTGTAAAATTATTGATGCTGATGGAATATGGGCTATTAGTGAAAAAATTGATTTATTAGATGAAAACGTTATTATAACTCCTCATGTAGGTGAAATGAGTTTTATTATAAAAAAAGAGCCAAAATTCATAGATAGAAATAGAATTGAAATTGCTCTTGATTTTTCAAAGAATTATAAATGTGTTTTATTACTTAAAGGTAATCCATCCGTTATTGTTCAGAAGAATTATAAATTTTTAAATATATGGGGTGATGAAAAATTAGCAAGAGGTGGAAGTGGTGATGTATTAAGTGGGTTAATAGGAGGATTTTTGGCTCAAAAAGTTAGTCCAATTTATAGTGCTGTTATCTCTGCTTATTTACATTCAAGAAGTTGTGAATTTTTTGACAAATTAACATTTAAACCAAGTGATATTCCAAAAGGTATTAGAAAGTTATTAAATAATTTAAATCCCCCCAAAGGGGGAAGGAGGTGAGAGTATTAACTTGAAATTTTAAGGCACTATTATTTTAAAAATTTTATTATCTATACTTATTATGTATATGCCTTTTTTAAGTTTTAAAGTTTTCGTTCCCTTAAACACATTTTTATAAACCAATTTACCATCAATAGAGTAAATTTTAAAACTAGATTTATCCACAAGCTCTACCTGTAAATAACCATTTCTTAAAAATTTTAATGAAATTTCACTATTAGAAACAGGTTGTAAATAACAACCATTGCTGATATTTAAAGATACATTATAATCGCTAAAATAGAAAGGATAAAAGTTGTAATTTGAACTTAAAACATAAAGAGGATAATTAGAAATTGTAGGGTATGAGCTAAAAACATTAAATGAAACATCAGAAAGGCATGAAGATGAATTTAAATCTTCACCAAGTAATGCCAATCCTCCAACAGCATTACTACCAGAACCAAGGAAAGAAGAAATAAAAAATTTATTATAACTAATGGACTTTATACTTTTTGCTTCATTAGAATTAGAGCCATTTAGAACATTAAGCCAAGCCTTTGACCAGATAATATCACCACTATTTCTACTAACCTTTATAGCAATAGGATATGATGAGCTATTATTAGGTCTAATAAAGCCTGCTAGCATATAATCGCCAGGTTGATAATAACCAATACAATAATTAAGATTTATAGTTTTGAATATATTAAATGATGGTTTAGGGTTATTATTCAGATCAAAAATACCCCAAGTATAAGTGCCACTATTGTCTGACCAATCCTTTAATTGAAACCAAGTAGCAAATGCTATGCGAGCGTCATTATTGAGAAAATTAAATCCCGTTTGAAGATTATTAGCTTGACCATTTAATCCTACATTAGATGATTGCCAGCCAAATTCTGAAACCCATATCTTCTTTAAGTTATTTCCTTCATTACTTACTATTACATTCCAAAGTATGCTTATATTTTGATTCATAGAATCAATTATAGCTTGCTGGTTTGTAGCGTTCTGAGCTACATAAATATGCATACCGATACCATCTAATGGATAGCTACCTGTTTGAGCTTTTATACTGTTCCAAGACCAAACATTTTTACCATACCAATAAGTGCTATCAAGATATTTATCCCCTTTACTAATAAAATCTGTAAGTAAAGGTCCTGAAATAAGCTTTACATCATTAAATCCACCATAAACTTTTACATTTAAATATATATCTTGGAGGATTTTAGCAAACCATTTAGGATGAACCCAATATCCACCTATTTCAGCCCTATACACATTTGGCTCATTAAATGATTCAAATACTTTAATACGATTTCTAAAATAACTTACAATTTGTTTAAAATTATTAACATATTCATTTATCCAACTATTAGTGGCATTTGGATCTTGTGGATTTTCATAACTTAAAAGATAACCAACATAAGTCTTTACAGCTTCATGACCAATTAAACCATAAACCGCTATATTCCTATCAATAAAACCATTTATAATTTTATCATAAGTATTTAGAAATCCAGGATCATTAACAGATTGCCAAGCTTGGGCTAATATAAAATTTATCCTTACACAAGGTGTGCAAGTTTTAGAAATTAAATCAAAATTTACCTTAATTTGTCCTGTAATAGGATCTACAGGTTGTCCAATATCAATACAATTCTTTGGCATAAAATAATTTTGAGGCTTGTCAATAGTTATAGCATAACCTCTATCTTCGCTACCCCATCCTGGCTGATTAGAAGATAAACGTTTTGACCATATAATATTGCCATCAAAATCTGTTTTAAATACTAATATATCATCATCACCAAGGCTACTACCACACAGGGGACCTGCACTTGTGCAGTATGTAGCAACAATAACATAGCCATCATTATCCAAGAGAATATCATAAGGATTATCATGTGCTCCAAAATCGTAGCTTTTAGACCATAAAATATTACCAGAAGTTCCCATTTTTGCTAAAACCACATCATTATTTGCTCCATTATAACCTACCATTAGAAGTAAATAATTAGCAGATCCATCGTATCTAACTTTCATAAATTCATGATGCTGATTATCAATTATGTTCCTTTGCCAAACAACATTACCATATAAATCAAATTTTACAATTAGTGTTTTTAAAGAATCTTGTATTCCTACAACTATGTATTGGTTGTCATAAGTAGCACTTACAGCAGAAATTGAGCCGTTTGTTCCTATACGATATTTAGACCAAACAAAACTACGAGTTTTTAAATTAAAAAGACCTACATAACTACAATTCAAATTGGGACATTCTCCAGAAATACTACCCGCCCTCCCATGACCACCTACAATAGCTATTAATGTATCGTTGATTTTTACCATATCTTCAACATCAGCATTATCAAGATTATGGTTAAAAGCTTTATACCACTTGATATTTAAATTCGTATCAACTGCTAATATAAATGGAAGCATTTTAAAGCTATTGTAGTAAAATGAGCCTATAAGATAGAGGGTATCACTAATTTTTATTGTAGTTATATTATGGCAGGTAAAACAACTTTTAGATCCAGAATAACTCGTCCAAACTACACGATGAGAAAATAGAATAACAATTTCTAACATTTCATTTTATGAGGACTTTTATAACTTTGTTTTTAACTTTTAAGAAATAAATTCCGTTTTGATTTATCTGAATAAAATCACCACTTCCTTTTTCAATCAGAGAACCATCAATTTTATAAACTGAATAATCAACAATTTTATTAAATTTAATGACTTTATTTAAAATTTCATAATTAAAGTTATCACTTTCATAAACTTCAACAGGTGTAATGGGCTTACAGTTATTATCGGAAACATTTGTAGTATTGTAATAGACATATAAACGAGCTGATGAGCCGTTGTAAATTCCAGCTACAATATCTGGCTTTTTATCGGAATTAACATAACCTACATCAAGACCATAAATTCCATAAGGACCATTATTGCTTTCAATAATACGAACTGACCAATTATTATTTCCAAGGTTTTCAAGCCATCCAAGACCATTACTTGGAACGGGAACATCAGTATACTTTGTTGAATCATATTTAAATCCCGAAGCCCAAACAATATCATTATCACCATCACAATCTATATCAGTAATTTTTAACTCACATGTACCAAATCTAACATTGGGTAATAAGACATTAACACTTTGAAAATTCAAAGGATTCCCACCCTGATTTATCCTTATTGAAATTAAAGAAGAATCTTTACCAAAAGATGTGCAACTAACAATATCAGCTCTATTATCATTATTCAAATCACCTACCGCTACGCCATGATAGTAATGATTAATAGTTAATGAATACTTATTTGACCAAGAATTTCCTAAATTTAATCTATAATAAACCGAGCCTTGATACCTGTAATTTCCCTCCGAGCAAACAAAATCTATTCTTCCATCATTGTTTAAATCTGCTAATGAAAGCCCTTCCCTACAAGCATAACTAGAACCTGCAAAACTATCAATTCTAACTAATGAATTTGAAATGTAATTGTATCTAAATAGGGAATAACCTTCATCTGTAAAGTAAATATCACTGCCATAAGCACTTATATGATTTGGGAAAATAATTTTATTATTTGTTATAGTATAATCGTTAAAACTACCATTTCCGTTATTAATTAAGATGTTTAAAGTTCTACTTAAAGCAGAAACATTTGCTATATCTATTTTACCATCATTATTAAAATCTCCAAGCGTTAAACCATAAGGTAAGTATCTTGTTTGACTACTAACAATAGCGCAATTAAAATTACCAGGCGATGTTTGGTAAGCTATCCTAACAACACCATAACCATTATTATTACTATCTGCTGTTATAAAAACAATGTCATTTAATCCATTATTATCAATATCCTTAATAAGTCCCCTATCATTTATTAAAGTGACAAGTTTATTGCCAGGAATAAAAGGCGAAGAGCATATTTGAACTTTATTGAATGTAGCATTACCATAAACAATAGGAGCAGAAATAATATCTTTTATTTCTTGCGATTCTCCTACTTTCCCTCTATCTATTGCCAATTTCACAACCCTATCATAAAAAGGAGAATTTCCCAAAAAGTTTAAAATCAAGAACATATTCTCACCTCCTTATAAAAAGTTTTCTTTGTATTACCTTACCATCATAGCTCATTTTCAAAATATAAACACCACTCTTTAAATTAACACTTAATTCTTTATCACTAAATTCCTTTTCATAAACAATAGTGCCATCTATTTTATAAATTTTCAAATTTTTAATACTATTAGTTTTTGAAATAATTTTTAAAGTTCTATCTTGAAAATTCATTACTATTTCACAATTTTCAAAAAATTCACCATTATCAACAGGTGTTAGCATGCCACAAGCTCTTTTTTTAGCTACATTTACATTAAGTGATGTATAAATTGGATTAGATAAACTTACACTTACATTATTATATATATTCCAGTTTGAGGAAGCACTTAAAGAAACACTCTGATTTACATCTGGAATAATACTTCTCCAATAGCATGTATCTTGAATACCACTATCAGCTGCTAATATGCCATCTCTGTTACCATTTGAAAAACTAGCATTATCTGTCCAGCCAGTAATATAAACAATACCTCCTTTTAAAGATATTCCTCTACCCTCCGATGTAACAGGTAGTAAATACCTTACACTGCCAACAAGTGAGCAGTTAGATTTATTTATTTTGGCGTAAAATAAATTTGAGAAGAATGGGGTTTTATCAGCACTATTGTAATAACCTGTAATATAGTAATAATTGCTACCTTCCCTTACATCAATTGCAACATCTGAGTTTATAGTTCCAAACATTCTAGCACAAGCAAAAGAGCCATCCGAGTTTAATTTAACGAATAGAACATTAGCAGAGTCCGTAGTAGTTTTTATATTATCGGCAATAATGATACTTCCATCAGATGATAACTTTGCCCAACTGAGCCTATGAACGCCCCTTGTTCTACTATACGATCTTTGCCATATCAAATTTCCATTATTGACATTAAATTTACCTACCCATATTTGACTATAAGCGGTTGAGACAGCTATTATATTTCCATCACTTGCTTGAAAAACACTAACAACACCTCTATAATCTAAAATATTCATAGTAGTATCTCCAACTGCCCTTATCCATTGTAAATTATTATTCTGATCAAATTTTGCTACAAAACCTTGTGTGACTGAAACCCAAGAAAGACCTTGTTGTCTTTCATATTTAATTTCACCACCTATTACAAACCCACCATCATTTGTACTCTTTACACTTAAAACTCTAATATAATTACCAATTGTAGAATTGCCCCAATTATCATATAATCTTATAGCATTTATAATAGAGCCATCAGCACTACTAATTTTAATAACAAAACCATAATTCTGAGCACTCGGTAGTCCGGAGCAGAATAAAAAAGAGCCACCATCAGGAGTACAAGATATACCAACTACCAATATATTGCCATTAGCATCATAATCTATATCATACGCCCAGTCATTCAAATTTGAAACACCAATAACCCTTTCCCAGATACTCGTTCCATAAAGATTTGACTTAATAATAACAAAATCACTACCACTCGTATTGTCAATTTTATAACTGCTAGATAATTCAAAGTGAAAAATAACCGCATTATCAGGAGCATAAAAATCAACATTTCTCAATATATCTATATTTGACCCACCGTAGGTTTTTATACCTGACCAAATTTGAGCAAGAAGATAAATTACAACCATAATTTAATCTCCTGTTATTAAAACTTTCTTCTTTCCATACTTACCAAAATCCAAGAAATAAACTCCTTTATTCTCCAATTTTATATTATTCAATCCCTCCTTCAAAACAATTTCTTTTACTCTTCTACCCAAAGCGTTATAAACATATAAATTTATGGATTTATTGGAATAAACAATTATTTCATAATTTTTAATTTGAGTTATCGTTAAGTTGTTTTTACTTTCACTACTATTTAAGGGCGTGGTTTCTTCTCCACCTTGACATAGCCAAACATTTGTATAACAACTATAATCTCCTTCCACTATAATAATTTGTCCTTGCGGGGGATTTTGATTATAATTCATATAGTACTTCGCTATTATTAAGTCAGAGGTTATAGGCGGATCATTAGCACATAAGTCTGCTTGCCATACTGCTGATAACCAATTATTCACATAACTATACTCAGTAGGCTTTCCACAATAAGTAGAGAAAACCACACCTTCTATTCCATCACCATTAATATCACCAATACTTGGATCACCTCTTACATAATCATCTATAACATTTGGAATATTTGTCGTTATGACATTTCCGTCAATAGCTCTTATTACATGGACTTTCTGTAAAGCACCTGAAAATGCTATTCCCCATTGACCACCACTTAAAATTTTACCAATAGCCAAAAATGAAGCAAAACTAGCAGGTTGATAATTACTGCCACTCCTAACCCAAAGATCATTATAGCTCCAATTATTACTTACATTTATAGCTCTCATGTAATAAACATTGTTAGATTTATATCCAAAGAAAATTTCATCATTTCCATCGTTGTTTATATCCCAAACAAGTGGTCCAGTGGTCCAAGAAGATGAAGCATTTTTGGTAAATATATTATACTTAGCAAGAATAGAGCCATCATTAACTCTTATTATAAATATATTTCCGCTATCTCTTGAAAGGACAACTGCTGATAATGTGCCGTTAAATGTACCTACTGCTATGGTCTTATATACTCCTCGTGTATTAACTTGCCAAAGTGGGCTATAATTATTTGAGCATAAGTTTAACATAACAGCATTATTTCCAACACCTGTTAGAATCTCAGCGCAATTGTCATTATCATAATCTATAATTGTTGGAAAAACATCTATGTAAGAGCAAAAATTATATGAATATATTAGGTTTCCATTTGAGCCATCTCTAACTCTAATAAGGCAGTTGTTAGGTTCTTGAAGAAAAATTCTTCTTGAATTTCCCGCCTTACCAACAGCGACATATTTAGAGCCAACATATTGAGTTCCAGAAGATGGAACACCAAATATATAATTACCATTAGTAGCATTTCTTAAAACAATAGAATCAGATAATGCCAAGACCTCAGTATAACCATCATTATTTCTATCATATACAAGATTATAGACTGAGTTTGAAGATTCCCTTATAGTCCATATTCTGCTAATAGAAGCAGGCGTTTTACACTTCAAGGGTGCTCTTCTGCTCTTTTTATAATCATGACCTATTTGGTTCCACTCCGTGCTGTTTGGGCTATATAAGCCCATCTGACCTAAAAAAATTATCATCATACTCTCACCTCCTTTTTAATTTCCATAATTACATCCGTTTTTACAAAGGGGGATAAAATTTTAGTATCCTTTTTAAAATAAACTAACATAGTATATAAATTATAACTTTCACCTTGATAAAAACTATTTAATTTTAATTTAATAAAAATATAAATTTTGTGAATTTTTAAAAATTTTTTTAATTTACTTTATAATTTTCAAACTAAATAAAATGAAAAATTGTGCCAATAGAAAGGACATATTTCTAAAATATAGAATTTATAAGGCTTTAAAGAAAAAACTTTCAATTTCAAAAATATCAAAAATTTACAAAGTTAGCACAAGAACAATAATTGAAATAAAAAAGAATGGATTTTATAAAGTTGATAAACTAAAACTACTTATAAATTCAATTTTAGAAAAAGAGCCAAACTTTACATTACATCAAATAAAAAATTTTTTAAATGAAAATTACAACATAAGCTTGTCAATATCAACAATTTACTATAAAACTTCCAAGACGATTGATAAAAAACTTGCTAAATTTATTCAAATGCTTATTGAAGATGGAGAATTTAATGAAGCATCAAAAATCCTATCGCAATTCTTATACTTGCCATCTGAAACCCTTTATTTATTAGAAAAAATTGATGATAACTTATTAAACTATTCATTATTAGCAGATAAGTACTATTATCTTCTTTATTCAGGAAAAATTTCAGTCAATGATAGCCTTTTAGAAATTTGCGAAAAATATATGAAAATTTGTAAAGAAGGTCAGTTGAATTATAGTTATTATAAGTGGTTAAATCTAAAATTAAGAATTTTACAGGGTCTTGGGAAATATGAAGAAGTTATTAAAAACTTTGATTATAAAGAAATTATTAAGCTTCCTTTTAATTTGAAATCTTTTATATTTGCAGTTGTTTGTAATTGTGGAATAGTTTTAAATAACAAAAATGGAATAAAATGTTTAAATTTTTTTAAAAGAAGGTTTAAAAGTAAAAGGAATCAAATTAAGGAAATAAGTGAAGATTATAAAAGCTTCTTAATGAATCAATATGTTAGTCTTGGAATGCCAAAAACCGCCTACCAATATAAAAAAGAGCCTTTCTTAGATGTTTTTATGGGAAATTATAGAAAATTCTTTAAAATTTATAATTCTTTAACAATTGAGATGAAAATACCAAGCCAAATTTTAATTAGTTGGTGTTATTTATTTACGAAAAATTTCCTTTTATTTTTAAAAACAGCAAATAAAATACAAAAAAATTTAGAAAAATTTCCTGTTTATAAGGATAGTTTTATTATGACATTAGCGCTAAAAGAAGTAATATGGGGCAATTATGAAAATGCTAAAAATCTATTAAAATCTTCATCTTTGAAAGTTTTAAGAGCAATTGCTGATAATAATCCAAATGTTTTAGGAAAATATAGGAAGTACGAATTATTGGCAAAGAATTTACTTAAAAGTAATATAAAAAGAGCAGTTGAAATAGCAAAAAAACAAGGTTTGATAACGCATTTAAGAATATATACACTTTTAACGAAAAAATCAGCAAAAGTTTTAGGTAAATATAGAGAATTAAGAGTCATTTGTTACATTTTGAGAAATAGGCCGAAATTTATAAAGTTATATCTTTTGAGAAGAAGACCTATTATAAAAATTGAAAATAAAATTATAAGATGCTCAGGTAGGGAAAATGATATTTTTGCTTTATTATATTTTATTTCTCTTGAAAAACAAAGATCAAAAACTGCTAATGTTTATGAGCTTGAAAGGGAAGGTTTTAAAAATCCAATTTCAAAAGCTTATAATATAAATAGAAAAATTGGTTATAAAATTTTATTTGTTCGTGAAAATCAAATTTATTTAAATGCGGAAGTTTGGACAGATATTTATGAGTATTTAAAAACAAAGAATGAAAAACTATATAAATGTTATCCATTTGATAGATTATCATTTAGATATAGATGGGCTGAATTTTATAGAGATTTAATAATTACCTAAATTTTCTAGAATTTTTTCAAGCTCATCTTCAAAAAAATTTTCTTTTATTCTTTTGATATAAATTTCTATAAGGTCATAGATTGAAATTTCTTTGACTAAAATGCTTTCGTCATTATCGCCAGGATAATCCTTTATCTTTTGAGTTTTATTCCTCGTTATAATCCATACTTGCTTCCTCTTGTTTTTTATATTAAAAGGTCTCCCCTTACTTTTACAAGATAATTTCTCCTCATCATCTAAACGCCTACAATAATTATTTATCTGTTCTTCTTTATTAAAATTAGTTTTCAAAGTACAATCATAAATAACTGCTAAATCTCCAAAAACAAAAAATCCATCTTCCCTACCAGCTTGTTCTTTTTTATCAATCTTACAAATATTATTTATTCCAATTAGTTTAAGCAATTGAAAAACCAAATCTTCAAATTCAAAATGATCTTTTGTTTTAATTAAATTATAAAAAAAGGGGGGATATAAAGCAAATTCTTCTGGTATTATTATAGAAGATTTAATTTGAGGTTTTTGGAATTTTGTTTGAGATACTAAATACCATCCAGGTGTAGGCTTTGATTTAGGTTGAGGAATAGCATCAATACCTTCAATGATATTTAAAGCTTCATTTAAATCTAATTTATTTTCTATTTGAACATTAAAGGAAATTATCTCTCTACCTTGCTTATCAACAACCGGATTAAAATTACTAACATAGCCAAACCAAGCTCCTATTATTTTATAAGTTCCTTCTTCAACTTTTATAAAGAGTGTAGGGGCATTTTCTACGAGTTGATGACTCTGTAATTTAAATCTTATATCTTTTTTGGCATAGCAAGTAGTATTTCCTGGTATGTTATCCCAGTGCTTATCCCAATAAGTTACCATAACATAAATAAGTTCTTCAACATAAACAAGTTTCTTTTTCATATTTTGATAATTTTAAAGCCAATAAATTTTTACCTAATTTTCAAAGTAGCTAATGCTAATATACTAAATAGTGTTGAAATAATGAGAAATCTTGCGACGATTTTAGGTTCTTGCCAACCAATTTCCTCAAAATGGTGATGAAGGGGCGCCCTTTTGAAAATCCTTTTACCTTGACCATACTTCCTTTTAGTCCATTTAAAATAACTCACTTGAATAATTACAGATAATGCTTCAATAACAAATAATCCTCCTGCTATTGCTAATAAAATTTCTTGTTTTATTAAAATTGCTATAATTCCAAATGCACCTCCAAGCATTTGAGAGCCTGTATCACCCATAAAAATTTCAGCGGGATAACTATTATACCAAAGAAAACCAAGTAATGCTCCAATTATAGAACTACAAATAATTGTAAGTTCTCCTGCTTGGGGAATATGTAATATATTAAGATATTTTGAAAGCACAATATGACTTGTAATATAAGCAACAATTAAAAATGTAATAAGTGGAGGAATTGAGCAAGAACCAGCAAGACCATCAAGACCATCTGTTAAATTTAAAGCATTAGCAGTTCCTACAAAAACAAAAAATATAAAAATTGGATAAAAAATTGAAAAATCAATATATATGTTTTTGAAAAATAAAAGTTGGGTTTTTGTAGCAATTTGGGGTGGATAATAAAAAATTATAAAAATAAAAATAACAATAGCAAGAATTGATTGTAATACAAGTTTTGGTAAAACTTTAAGTCCATCAACCTTACTTTTAGAGGTCATTTTTTTATAATCATCATAAAAACCTATTAGTGCCATATATGTTATAGTAAATAATGAAATCCAAACAAGAGGATTATCATATCTAACTAATAATAATGAGCTAATTAAAACGGAAAATAACATAACAATACCACCAGCTGTTGGTGTGCCTTCTTTTTTCTTGTGCCAAGAAGGAACATCTTCTTTTATTCTTTCCCTAAATTCTTTAAATTTCTTTATAAAAATTGGTGTTAATGTAAAAACAATTAAAAAAGCAATAATACCACTTAAAAATGCTCTAAATGTTATGTAATTGAAAAGATTAAATAAAATAAAATTTTCAGAAAGTGGTGTTAAGAGATGATAAAGCATTTTATTCCCTTTGGAAAACTTTACTTATTGAATTAAAGATATGAGAAAATCCTCTTGTAATAACTAAAATTAAAACGCTTAAAATAATTAAAAAAATTGATATTTCAAAATGATAACTTTTAGCGAAAAATGTTATAATAAAAGCAGTTAAAATTAAAACTGCCTCAATTATATGAAATCTATCATTTAAAATAATCATAATAGCAAATAGTGATAGTGAAACAGTTAAAAGCACTTCAACAACTTGGTTATTGTCCAACGAGAAAATAGATATTGAGCCTGCACCTACCGAAAAAGCAATCGGAATAGTGGCGATTAAAAGTGTTAATTGATTTACTTCTGATGAAATTAATGTTCCAATAGCCCAAGAACCAAAGCCTCTTAGTGCTAAAATTAAAACAATTACAAACTCAGGACTTTCACTTGCAAAAGGTGCTATCCATTGAATTAAAAAAAATTCATCAATACCCAAATTTTTTCCTATTTCTATTAAACCTTCTGCGAATGGTTTAGCGGATAATAAAATTCCAATCCCTGCATAAATAAATAATAATACATAAGTTAAAATTCGCTTTGGTTTGTCAAGATTAGTAATAAACCTTTGAATATCCCCTTCAAATTCTGGCTCAATATGCTCTTGTTTGCTTGCTAAATAACTATAAATGAGAAAAATTAGAATAAGAGCAATAGCATCAAAAATTGTAATACTTGATTTAATAGCAATGAAAAACCCATAAATAGTAGCTATTAAAAGGAAAATTTTTTCTAAATGAATATCAAGCTCTATTTCATAAATTTTTTCCTTCAATTTTGATAAAACAAAAACAAGAACAACAATAGGCCAGAATGCTCCAACTAACAACCTATTAGCACCAGTCATATTAGCAAGTGCATAGTGAGCATATTGAGGGTCTTTACCTCCTTGATATGCTAAATATATATCAACAGCATATTCAGGTAAAATTGCTATTAATGCTAAAAAAATTGTAGCAAAACTTCTTGGAATATCCTTTTGAGCAGTTTCAGAAGCTATTGAAAGAATAAATCCAGATGAAATTATCGCTATTCCCGACAATAATGTTAATAAATAAACATTTAAGCTCAATCCTAAAATTTTAATAATAATTATCTGTAAGATGCCAAAAATGAAAATTATAAATATGGGGAAATTCACAAGTTCTAAAAGTTTAAATGATAAAAAATTTGTGTTGTCCAATAATTCTGAAATTACGATTATTACTTTATTTTCCCACCCACCCTAAAAATAAGGCTTCGCCTTATAAATACCCCATTTTTTGCTTTGGGGGGCTTCGCTCCCCTAACAAAACCCCCCAATAAAGGCTATAATCTCCTAAAATTTCCATAACTTATTGATTATCAAGGGCTTAACATTATTTATTGGACAAAGCATAAAAAATTAAATATCTTTATTTCTTTATTTTCTAATAACATCCAAATGTTGATTTGTCTAATAATAAAGTAAGCAAAAATTACTCTTTCAATTCTTCAACAATTTCAATATCAAGACTTTTAGCAATCTCAATAGCTTTATATAATTTTTCTATCGTAGTTTGATAATTTTAAAGGATTATTGAAAAGTTCATTTATATAGATTATTTCTTTATTTCCCCACTCACTCTAAAAATAAGCCTACTAATAATTTTATTTAATATACTTCGTTTTTAATGCTTGGTATAGTGAATCCATAAACTTCTGTTGCTCTCTTAAAAGAAATATCTGAAATAATGCTTGTTTTATTTGAGGACTTTTTGGATTGTCATCTTTTATTTCAATCACTTTAATATAACTATAACCATTTGGTATTTTATAAGGACCTAAAACATCACCACTTTTTGATTTCTTTAAAATATCTATTACACTATCAGAAAAATCAAATTCAGCTATTCCTAAATTCATGGAAATGGGTTGGGCTGTCAAAATTCCTTTCTTAACCATATCATCAAGTTTCTTTCCTGCAACAGGCGTTCTATTTAAATCTAATAATAAATCTCCAATTTCTGCCTTTAATGTTGTATCAAAAAATTGAACAATAATTACATCTGCTTTTTTTGAAAATTTAGATATATTGGAATTTATATAATTTTCTATTTCAGTCTCGCTTGGCATCCTATTACCAAATTTATTCTTTAAAAACTCTTGTGCTATAATACTTCTTTTAATCCATTCAATTTTTAAATTCAAATTACTATTTGTATCAAATTTTTCATCCTTTGCTGCTAAATAAAAAACTGCGGTTTTTATAAGCTCATCTTTTAGAGTTTCTTTTTGCTCTTTTGTAAGCTCAATACCTGGAAAGTTTTCAAGTCCAATTTGTAAATCTCTATTTGTAATTTTTATATCACCAACAACCGCTATAACATTTCCATCCTGTTTTTCTTGATTTTCTACCTTCTTACATGCATAAATCAAAATGAAAGGCAAAATCAATAACCTTTTCATCTTATCCTCCTTTTTGGTTTTTAAAGCTAACGATAAACTTAATTTCCTTTGATTTGTAAAATTTTACTTCATTTGAGCCTAAAATTTCACTTATTTTTTCAATTGGATTTGGTGCATAATACTCAATAAAGAAAATTTCATTTGGAAATTTACTAATAAATGATTTTAATTCTTCTAAATTTTTAAATGTGAGAACTTGATTATAATCAAAAAGTTCTATATAAATTGTTGTGTCCCTAATTTCATTATTAGCATAATTTATTTCCATAGTTGGACAGCTTTCACATTTTATTTTAAATTTATAATCTCCAATTGGCAGTTTTAAAAGTTTTGTAGAATCTTGAAAGGTATTTATTAGTTCTGTATCTCTATAAACTTCAACATCTGCCTTTTTATTAAATTTTAAATTTACATAGGAAATTTTTGGTTTTAAGTATATTTTTAAATCATAAGAAGTATCACCTTTAAATTCAAAAACTTCATAATAGTCTTCATATTCAATTGAAGACAACCTTAAAGCATAAGTTCCTTCTGGAATTGTTAAACTTAAATTAGTTGTTTCTTTTTCAATTGTATCTATGGATATTTTAGCAAATGCTGGTCTTTTTCTTAAACTATCAAAAACTTCAATAGTGATATTTGATTTTAATTTTGGTATTAAATTGTAAGTGAGTTTTTTGACATTTTTCTTAAAAATAATTTTATCTTTAACATTATGATAATCTCTGCTTGAAATGCTAATGTTATATATTCCATAAGGAATTTTTACAATAGCTTTGGAATTATTTGATTCAAATGCTCCAATTTTATTATTCCATGTTGTATCAAAAACTTCAACAGTGAAATTATTTATTTTATTTCCATTTGTATCATAAGCTTCAACAACAAAAGACTTAAAAGTATCTGATTTCAATTCTTTCTTTGCCTCATAGCTTAATTGAAATCTAAAATTAGGCTTGGATTCACCTTCCTTATTGAATCTATAAATCATTCTATCATCTGAAATATCTACGCTTAAATTTTGGAATTTTGCTCCAATTCCAAATGTTGGTCCTACTCTATCACCATATATATCATAAAAATAACCAAATCTTAAAAATATAAAATTCCCTATGCCTATTTCCGCACCAGCATGTTTAAATGCCTCATCTATTACCCAATTCAATCCACTATCCGCATAATCCTGAAAGATATTAACCAAAATTTTTACAACATCACCCGCTAATCTAAAACTTAAATTACCAAACTTATTATAATATCCAAGTCCTAATCTTAAAGCTAATGGCAGTGGCTCTGAAACTTCATTTCCAGAATATCTTAGATTTGGTCCTATATTTTGTAAGGAAATCCCCAAATTTAAATTATATTCAGAATGATATAAAATACCTAAATCCAAAGCTGGAACCTGGGCAGTTCCTTTTCCTTCATATCCAATTTTCCTTAAAATATCTTCTGGAATTAAAAAACTATAATAATATTTAACCGCTCCACCAACTTTTAAATTTTTTAATAGCTCACTACCAAAACCTAAACTCAGAACAACATCATAAGGAACAAATTTATAAGTATTCCCTTGTTCATCTATTTCAACCTCACCA
>Ga0079995_1057535_pt2 | contig 20864 bp, 22 predicted proteins | sample FaiFalFF_MnMetaG_2_FD_69198 | JGI IMG/M metagenome (GOLD analysis project Ga0079995, IMG submission 69198) | Freshwater microbial communities from Yellowstone National Park, Wyoming, USA - Fairy Falls C (FF_Mn_C) (SPADES assembly) (version 4) | ecosystem: Environmental > Aquatic > Freshwater >...
ATTCTCTCCTTTAACCAAAACTTCTGGATCTCCTATCCTCCAATATACCTCCCCACCTTCTTTTTCCTCCAAAACCTGATAACTTCTACCACTATCATCTTCTACGGATATTAAGTTAAATTTCAGCTTTCTCCCTTGGAAGTAGTAGGGTATTTTCCTGTATATGCCGTGTCTCTCTTCCTCCCCAAAATCTACTACTATCCTCTCTTTTACTACCATAACACCATCCTTATGAACATCTATAAAGGACTCAAACGACTTTATGTAAGGCTCAACAACTATTAACCAAATCATAGTTTTCTAAAACTTAAATAACCTACCATGCTCCACCCCCAAATCTCCTTCTACCACCTGAAGATGTTACATAACTTGCCAAGGCTGTTAGGGACGTATTAAGAGATGATGTCGTGAGCCTTATAGCTTTACCTACATCACTTGTGGAAGTTTGAATCCAATCAGGTATATAACTTAACGCTTTGCTTATCTTTTCTATCCATATGTTCTCTATCCCTAAAACTATCGCATATGGTATTATCCTTTCTAACTTGTTTGGGTCCATCAACTTTAAATAATCCTCCTCAACCCTCTTTATAAACTCCTTAAACCCCAAAACCCTTTTATACATCTCAACCCCTCTCTCTGTTTTCCTAGGCATGTAGAGACCCATGAAAGAAATAATCACTCCAGCTAATGCAATGCCTAAGGGTACCTCTACGGACGGATGATGAAGAGCGGACATAGGAACGTATATATCTTCTCCCTTATTTCCATCATATATAGTTATACCTCCATTTATATAAAACATTATGAACATAGAAAACAGAGAAATAAATAGAACAAATGATGTAATATACAAAATCTTTTTCATCTCACGAAATGAAGAAGATGAAGCGAAAAAAACGATAACAATAGTGGGAAGTATAAGTAAAATAACAAAGACTAAATTAGCATCGCCAATATCGGGGTGTTTGAAAATCCAACCAGTAAGTACAGCTATGAAAAAAATTAATACTCCTAGTAAGGCATAATTCTCCCTTACTTTTTTCGGATTTTCTTGAAAATAACCCCTTAGATACAACGAATTATAAACTTTATCTTTAACCGATTCTAAAGTATCATGTAATTTCTTTGCCTTACTTGGTTCCAGACTTCTTCCAAGTCTCAACACTTTTCCATCTTCCGCACTTTCCTTTATCGCTTTAAATACCTTCCTCTCATAACCCTCTAATTCATCCCCTTCCCTCAATACCTCTATCTCAACATCTTTATCCCCCAAAGGTTTGATCTTTAAATACCCCCTAATCGCAAGATCAATTATTGTCGCAACTATATCCCTATCATCAGCATACTCATCAACCAAAGTCCCAACCTCCGCAGGCTTCAAATTTTCAGGCGGTTCATATTCTACCATTATTGACCTCTCTATCCTCGGATCCCTACCATAACGAAAGTATTGAGATAACATATACAATAACGATATTAACGGCAACAATATCATAAACAAAAGACCCCAGTTCCTCGAAATCCAAGAGGGTTTAGGCGGTTCAATTAAAACTCCTTTAGGAAGACCTACAACTATCGTTAAATTCTCACCAGCTTTAAACGGACCTGCCTTAAAGAATACCTTGTTCCCTTCAACCCAAGCCTTCCCATTTTGTTCCCTTGAACCCTTTTTACCAGTGTAAAATGTGTATTTCACCTTACTAACATCAACACCTTCGGGAAGATTCACAACGCAACTTACCTCGTTTATCCCCATCTCCCATTCAGTCCCATTCACATTCCAATAGATCTCATCATGTTCCTTAAAGTAGTTTATCGCTCCCTTTACTTCATATGTTATGTTATACACATTCTCTCCTTTAACCAAAACTTCTGGATCTCCTATCCTCCAATATACCTCCCCACCTTCTTCCCTCTCCAAAACCTGATAACTTCTACCACTGTCATCTTCTACGGATAATAAGTTAAATTCCAACTTTCTCCCTTGGAAGTAGTAGGGTATTTTCCTGTATATGCCGTGTTTCTCTTCTTCCCCAAAATCTACTACTATCCTCTCTTTTACTACCATCACTCCATCCCTACGAACATCTATAAAGGACTCAAACGACTTTATGTAAGGCTCAACAACTATTATCCAAATCATAGTTTTCTAAGTTTTCTAAAACTTAACCCTTGGTACCTCCCTGTCCTCATCCCTCGCCTCAAAGAAGGGCGCAGGCTTAAAACCGAAGTAGTTTGCTATTATGACGTTGGGGAATACATGTATTGAGGTATTGTAATCCCTAACTACCGCGTTGTAATACCTGCGGGCCTTTGCTATATCTTCCTCTATATTCGTAAGTTCCTTTTGCAAAGCCATAAAGTTTTCGTTTGCTTTTAGCTCTGGATAATTTTCTGTAACCATCAAGAGCTGCCTTAAAGCCTGCGTTAGAAAGTTTTCCGCCTCAAACCTCTGATCCAGATCCTTCGCAACTATTACGGAACTCCTAGCCTTTATAACCGCCTCCAATGTGTTCCTCTCGTGCGAAGCATAACCCTTTACCGTTTCAACGAGGTTTGGTATTAGATCAGCCCTCCTCTTTAAATGCACGTCAACATCGCTCCAAGCGTTATTCACCCTAACCCTTAGGGATACCAGATTGTTGTATAATGATACTATCCACAGGAAGAGGGCGATACCAACGATTAAGAGGATAAGTATAACGATTATTAAACCTATTACCCATACCATAATATAATTAATTATAAAGTTGCAAAACTCGGGCAATTATACCAATAATCTTATCAGATTATCTAAAAATCCCCTCTCCCCCTCCGCCACAACCCTAATTACAGGCTCCGTATTTGAAGGCCTAATATGCACCCAATTTTCACCCTTCCTATAATAGTACCCATCAACTTCCGAAACTTCCCAATTCCCAACCAAACCTTCCACATTCCTCAAAACGTCCCCCAATTCACCCTCAATTTTTATCTTCAACATTTCAAAGGGATATTTTAGTACATCTTCGGGTATATCGCCATCCTTGTAGGATTTAGCTATTAAAACCGACGCAAGGAGTCCGTCCCTTCCCTTCGTAAAATCGTAATATATCAACCCTCCGTTTCCCTCACCCCCCAATTTCGCCCCGATTTCCTCCATTTTTTTAACTATATTCGGCTCCCCCACCTTCCACCTTACGACCTCAAAACCCAAATCCTTCAGAACCCTCTCGGAAATTATAGATGTTGAAAAGTTTAAAACCGCTTTCTTTGGGATTTCACAGTTCTTTGCGCATGAGTATAAAGCTAACGCTGTGGTTTGCTCCTCGGAAAGCATTCCAAAACCCCTTATCCCACATATCACCCTATCCCCATCCGGATCAAAGCCAAAGGCGACGTCCGCTTTCCCTTCTTTCAATAGGTTATCTAATACTTCAAACTTTTCCCTTGATGGTTCGGGGTTTTCGGGTAAATCCCCCGAATATCTGAAAGTTATCACTTCCGCCCCAAGACTTTTGAATATTTCATCCACCCAGCCCGCGGTTGCACCATTCTGAAAATCCAACGCTATCCTTAAACCAGAAAGGTCAAATTTTGGAAAATGGGCAAAATATATAGGAAACCCGTTTAACCTAAATACCCTTCCAAAATTTCCAAGATTTACATCTCTATCCAAGTTCTCCTGTATTCTCTTGACTTCTTCTTCCGAGCTTAGCTTATCCCCAAAGGCGAACTTTAGGGCATTCCATTCGGGGGGATTATGGCTTGCGCTTACCATTATCCCACCATCAAGCTTAAGGATCCCAATAAGCCTCAGGAGGGCTGGTGTTGGAATTATATCAAAATCGTATACGTTGTTCCCAGTTGATATAATGGTTCCCTCAACGAGGGCTTTTATCCAACCTCCGCTTTTCCTCGTATCCCTCCCCAAAGCCAAATTTCCGGAAAATAAAGAAGAGAAGGCGAGGGAGTACCTTATAACCTCCCCCACCCCCAACCCTTTGCCCACTATCCCCCTTAATCCAGATACGCTGAACTTTAGATTACTTTCCAAGCCTAATGGATGCCCTTACAGGTTGCGAGAATGTCTTAGCTTTTTTACCCTTCCCGTACTCAACCACAACCTCGCCCTCAAACACCACCTCCCCCGTCTCCCCTTTCATAGCCCTCATTGCGATATCTTCGGCGGACTTAAGGTTCTTGGTGTTGAGGGAGAGCTCCGCTATCTGTCCGACCTTAACTTCTATGTTGTAGTTCTCGGATACTTCCGCAACATCCAAACCGTAAATTTTAACCGTCCCCTTGATCCCCTTTATTGTGAAATCCCTCTTGTCGTTGTTCCTGACGTTTAGGACCAAGGATAGGGTGGGGGAGCCGGCTTTAAAGCTTGAGAAAGATTCCGTCATCTGATAGTTCATACAGCTCGCGTTGAAGCTAAAGCTCTTGACGGAGAGGGCGAGCTTAGCCTCTTCAGTCTTACCCTTTGCCTTATCTTTAGCATAAACCGCCGATACTATAAAAGTACCCAAAATTAGCAAAAGCGCCTTTTTCATAGGGCGGGTATTTTAAAGCTGTCAAGCTTCCCTGTTGATTATGAAGTCCGCTATTTCTTCCAGGAATTTCCCCCTATCTCCAACAGCCTTTCTAAGGCTTTCCTTTGCCTCCTCCACTAACTTAAACATCATTTCCTCCGCCCTCTCCTTTCCCAATATCACCACAGCGGATGCCTTGTTGAAATCCTTCCTTAGTTTCTTTCCAACCTTTTCTTCCTCCCCATACGCATCCAATAGGTCATCCTTTATTTGAAAAGCCAAGCCTATGTTTTTTCCAAATTTCCTAAAATATCCCTGCACCTTCCCATCCACATCCGAAGCTAAAACCCCAACCATAATGGATGCCTCTATGAGCTTTCCCGTCTTATGCGTATGTATGAAGAGCATATCTTCTAATGTGGGTTTTTTCCTTGTGGATCTTATATCCGCCACCTGCCCCTCTATTACACCCTTGTAGCACAGAGCGTTTGTTATCTCCTTGAGGATCTTTATTTTCTTCTCGTCTGATAGGGAACCCCTGAGGGCGGTTTTGAAGGCGCAGGCAAAGAGGGCATCCCCGGCCAAAATTGCTATATCGTTTCCGAATACTTTATGTACCGTGGGTCTCCCCCTCCTGAAATCGTCGTTATCTATATCTGGCAGATCGTCGTGAACTAAGGTGAAGGTGTGGATCATCTCTATTGCACAAGCTTGGGGTAAAACTATCTTGGGGTCCAAACCCAAAATCTCGGCGGTTGCCAAAGTCAGTGTGGGCCTCAATCTTTTCCCTCCCGAGAAAACCGCGTATCTTATCGCCTTATATAGTTCCTGAGGTTCCTCCTTTTCGCAGGGAAGGAAAACATCCAAAGCGGTGTTTATTATTTCAACGAACTTTTCCCACTTTTCCTTTGTCTCCTTAGAAAGCCCAATCAAGGGTCAAACCCCCGTAAGAACCTTCGGATGGGTATCTCTTGGCGGTGTTATACCCAAATTCAAACCCAACTTTAAGGTTCCTGAGGGGATGATGGCCGAAGGTAAAGGTTATAAGGCTTTTGTGGTATTTCCTTTGATATTCCTCGTATTTTGAGCCGATGTAGTTGTAAAGGATGGAGAAGAAAAAGTTGTATCCGAAATTTAGATCAAGGGAGGAATAGCCAGCTATAAAGGAGGGCTTATCAAAGGAGAATTCCCCCAACTTTTGGTCAAAGCCCAATATCGTGGATGTTGTTAAATCAAAGGGCCCAAACCTAACCCTGAAATCCAGCCCATGCCTATGGCCCAAAACGTAAGAATCTCCCATATAGAACTCCCCGTAAGGGACGGTGAAAACCCCGAAGGATACGAACCTTGAATTATACCCAGCCCTAGCGAAAAACTTACCTTTTTCAACATCCAAAACCCCAAACCACATGTAAGGAGATAGCCTTAAACTTGCCCCCATCCCATAAAGCCCCGCAAAATCGTAGGGTAGAAAGTCCTGATATGTGATCCTCCAGCTTCTCCTAAGGAAGAATTCCGACATATCCGTTTTACCGAAAGTTAAGCTTGAATTTATCGGGAGCTTAACGCTTAAAGTCGCGTACCTCAAAAGAATACTATCCTTTCCCACTTCAAGGGAGAGGAAGAAAGAAGAGTTTCCGCTGAGGTTGGTTGAGGAATAAAGTGTCAAATAAGCGGAGGTATTTCCCCTAAATTTTCCTTCCGAAGACACCAAACCCATAATTGTCCTGAACCTCCCGCTTACCGGGAGCTCCCTCTGTATGTATGCCTTTTTATCCCCCCTTGCATCTAAGGTTTGGATCCTTGGGTTGGTATTTGGCGGAAGGTAAAGGTTCTCCCTGACTATTTCCCCGAAATATGAGGGTTTTGAATATGCAATATGACACTCCACGCATGATAGGTTGAACTTTCTGGAAAGAAAGGGTAGGGCATAAAGGAAATTTGCAAAAAATAAGAAAACAAAAAACCTTTTCATTTCCGTTATTCTATACCCGAAAACCTCTTTATGTGATCCGGCAAGTTTTGGGTCCTTAATGTCCCTTCATCCAAAGATAGGGCAAATTTCAGGGCGTTCTCAAGCTCGCTCAGATTCTTGGGCCAGGGGTAATTAAAATAAACCATCAAAAAACCTTCTTCCACCTCCACATTCCTCCGGATCTCCCCCTCAAGCTTTCTAAGCATATGCTCCAAGATCAGAAGCCTTTCCTTTATGGTTCTTTCGGTGAGGCTGGGAACATAAAAGGATGGTATGGTGTTTAGCATTTCGGGTATCTTAGTTCCCTCAACGAGGAAAATGGCCTGATAACCTCTGGAATATAGGAAATCCATAATCTGTTTAAGCTCCGTTGGTCCCTGAAGTAGATTAACGTTTATTACTACATCGTTTATTTCCTCGGGAGATTCTCCCACCCTAAAGCCCATCCTGTGACTTTCCGATATGTTGAATATGTCAAGGTACTTGTTTCCCAAAATTGAGCGAACCAAGAAGAGCTTTCCAACCCCCACGTTCCCAAATATTACCACCCAGGATTTGAGGGGATGAAGGAGGATCCTTTTTAGCCTCTCGTAAAGGTATGAGGTGTAGCCATAATACACTACAAAGGGTACCCTTTCGTTTTCTTTAACCTTGTAGGTGATGTTATAAAGTTGGGAGAGCCTTTGCCTTATCCCCATCCTTGCGTACCTTTCAAGGAAATCTATAAGTTCATCCTCGCTTTTTACGGTGTAATCCACTGTAGGGATTTCAATACTGCCAATATGCACCGTTGGGAAGTGGTTGGAGATGAAATGTATATAATTCTTCGGGGTTGTTCCGTCCGTTACGACTATGTCGGGGAGTTGGGAAAGGTCAAATACGAGTTCGTACCCAGTTATCCTCACGCCTGATAAGTTTAAAACCCTCATACCTTGACTTCCTCAAGATGGGGATAAACATCCAAGGACTCAAACCACCTCATTAGGCTTTCAACCCTTTCCTCCTCCTTTTCGGGTATTACAAGGGGCCTTCCCCTCCCGTCAAGTATTAAACCCACCACCCCTCCTTCAACCTCGGCGACGAATTTCTTACCCCTACCTTCCCCCACATCCGCGCCCCTAATGGGTTCCAAATAAACCTTTGCCTTTACCCCCAAGGGCAGATCCAATTTCAATATCTCACCAAATCTCAGATCCACCTCCTCCACCCTCCTATCCGGATATTCCACCTTTGCCCTCAGGATCGTCTTTCCGGGTTTTTCAACTATTACTGGGGCTATTACGGTTCCGAGCCTTATTAGGCAATCCCTATCAAAAACCTGCCATGCCGCCTCCTCGTTTATAGTTGATATAACCCCAAGGTGGGGCATCATAAATATGCTATCCACCGCAAGCTTTGTTATCCCTTTAGGTTGAAATGCGTCTATCATCATAAGGGCGGATTGGACCCTACGTGGGGCGTGGGAAAGGACGCCTCCCGAACCTATTATTAAATTTAAGGTCATCATATTTACCAAAGTGCGCTCCTCAACATCCTCTATCGCCCTTGAAATATCTCCACCCCTCTGAACACCCTTGAGCTCCGTGGCAAACATCTTGTGTTGTTCCAGAGAGAGCCTAAGGGCCTCCCTAGAGATCGCTTGCTCTATCATAAGGTCCTCCAAAACCTGAGGTATTGTAGTGGGCCTTATCATCTTGTTTCTTATCCTGTTCCTTAAGGAGGTCGGGCTTATTTTGAAGGGTATCCATCTCAATATATTCTCTATCCCCGCCTCCACCATGACGTTTGATATGGAGTAGCTCATACCCAAATTTGCGGAGACTGTCCTGTTGAAGATCCCCTTAAATACGCTGAAAACATCCGTAGTCGCTCCTCCGATATCAACCCCCAAAACCTCTATGTTCTCCATCCTCGCGACCCTCTCTATGAGCATACCCACCGCCCCGGGTGTGGGAACTATTGGGGCATCCACCATCTCCATGAGCTTGGAGTAACCGGGCGCCTGTTGCATGACATGCTCAAGGAATAGATCGTGGATCTTTTCCCTCGCGGGATGAAGGTTCTCCGTTTCAAGGGTGGGCCTTATGTTATCAACGATATAAAGGGCGGTCTTTTCCCCCAATATCTTCTTTATCTCCTCCCTCGCCTGGGAGTTTCCCGCGTATATAACGGGCATTTTGTAAGTTGATCCGAACCTCGGCTTGGGATCCGCCGCGGCTATAAGTTCCGCAAGCTCAACAACGTGCTTAACCGTCCCTCCCTCAACCCCACCCGCAAGGAGGATCATATCGGGCCTAAGTTTCCTTATAAGTTCAACCTTCTCGTAAGGTTTCCTCCCATCATCAACGGATATCACCTCCATAACTATGGCACCCGCACCAAGGGCCGCCCTTGCCGCGGATTCCGCGGTCATGCTCTTTACCACCCCCACTACAAGCATCTGAAGTCCCCCACCCGCGGAGGACGTTGAAACGTAAACGTTCGTCCCCATATCCTCCGTTGGGTTCTCCATCTTAATTATATTCCCCTTTTCATCCAAAAGCTTTATCCCCGTAATCTCCTCAAGCTCCCTTATTGCGTTTCTCACCCCAACGGTAACATCCTCAAAGGGCTTTTCAACCGTGGTTGGAGCTTCCCCCCTCGCGACAAGCCTCCAACCCTCCTCCCTCTTTTCAACCATTATCGCCTTAGTAGTCGTACTACCACAATCCGTGGCGATGAACCTCAAGGGCATAGGGGTATTATACGGATGTTTCACGCGTTAATCGTTGAAATCAACGTATCCTCAACTTTAGAATATCCACGATGAAGGGATTTTTAAGCTTGCTTGCGTTTTTTGCCTTTCCCCTATACGGGGCGTATCTCTTAGATGAGAGTTTCGAGAGTACCACCTTCCCCCCCACGGGATGGGATACGACGAGGACGAGCGTATTCTGGGGCAGACAAACTTACACAACCCCTCCGGGTCCGGAGTTTGGAACCGCATATGCTAGGGTTAGGGTAGGAGATACCACCGCATCCGGCGTAGGTGAAATCTCACTGATAACTCCCATGATCAACTTGGGTTCATACCCTGGTCCCGAAACCCTATCGTTCTACTATAGGTTCAGCTTAGCTTCTGGAAACTTTGGTCCAAACGACACACTGTATGTTGATATTCTACCCAACGGTGATCCCTCGCTTGCGGTACCAGTTTGGCATGTAAGATCCGGTTTTGGTGAAACAAACGTTATGACGCAAGTGAAAATAGACCTAAGCCCCTTTGATGGGACGAACATAAAGATTAGGTTTAGGTTCAAGAACAGACCTGGGGGTTCCGCATCGGTAAATACATTCTTCTGGCTTGATTTGGTTAGGGTATACGCGCCGGATTTGAACGCACCTCCCATGATCTCAATACTTTCCTATTCTCCTCTTAACCCCGACAGTAACGAGGCTGTGAATGTGTATATATATGCGAGGGATCCTGATGGTAGCATAAGTTCTGTGGATTTGAGGTATAGGTATAATTCAGCTTCTTGGCAGACGGTTTCCGCAAGTTTGGTAAGTGGTGATACGTTCCTTGCGGTGATACCAGCACCGAACTTTTACTCAAAGACGAAGTTCTATGCGGTGGCAACGGATAACGTTGGGGATACGAGTGCCACCTCGGTAAGGTTTGTGATACAAGGTTTCAAGACTATAGCGCAGGCGAGGGCGTTATCCGATAGCGATACCGTTCAAGTTAAGGGGGTTCTCACCGCGAACACCTTTAACAGGCCCGAGTATATCCAAGATTCAACGGCAGGTATAGCGGTATATGACATAAACTTTCACAATGCGTATGTGGGGGACACATCCTTGGGTAAGCTTGTTGCGGTTGCGGGAATACTATACACGTACTATGGTTTAAGGGAGATAATCAACGTAAGCGGATATACGACGTTGGGGTTTGTTGGAGTACCCGATCCGATAGTTCTTATGATACCCGACATTGGGGAGACTTACGAGGGTATGCTCATAAGGGTGAATAACGTTCAATTCACAACAAGTGGGACCTTTGCGGGAAACACGAACTATACTGTGACGGATGGAACAAATACATTAACCGTAAGGATAGATGCGGATACTGATATACCGGGGAATCCAATACCATCCGGTCCCGTTGATATAATAGGGATCTTGGGGCAGTTCGGCTCAACTTACCAGCTCCTTCCGAGATATTTATCCGACATAATAATCCCAACCACGTATATATCCGAGAAGGTGTCGGGATCTTCCTTCTCATATACCCTAAAGGGTAGAACCTTGATCCTCAAGGGTAAGGCTAAGGTTTATTCCCCAACGGGAAAGCTCGTATTTGAGGGCGAAGGGAAGGTTGATCTGAGAGCTGGGGCGTACTTTGTGGTTGCGGATAGGGTTTATAAGATTCTGGTAAAATGAAACTGCTTTACGAGGGCAAATCTAAGAAAGTTTTTGAGCTTTCTGAAATTGAGGTATTCATAGAGTTTAAGGATGAGGTGACCGCCTTCAACGCGCAGGTAAGGGACGTATTCGAGGGTAAGGGTTACTACACATTCAAGATCTCATCCCTTCTCTTCGAACTTCTGAAGAAGGAAGGAATTCCAACCCACCATATAGAGGACGGCGATAGGGGCTTTAGGGCTTACAAGGTTAAGATAATACCGGTTGAGGTTGTGATGAGGAACAGGTCCGCGGGGAGCATAGTGAAAAGGCTTGGGATCCCGGAAAACACCGTTTTTGAACCCCCGCTGATAGAGTTCTTTTACAAATCCGACGAGCTCGGAGATCCATTGATCTGCAAGGAACACATAATTAGGTTTGGTTGGATGAAGGAAGAGGAGATAAAAAAGGTTGAGGAGATGGCATTGAAGGCCACAAGGATCCTTACGGATTTCTTCGCAAAGAAGGAGCTAATCCTCGTTGATATAAAGTACGAGTTCGGTTATAAGGTAGATGGCGAGATAGTTTTGGCGGACGAGATAAGCCCCGACACCTTCAGGGTCTGGACGAAAAGGGGAGAAAGTCTTGATAAGGACGTATTCAGGAAGGATAGGGGAAACGTGGCGGAGGTATACAAGAAGCTATACGAGATTTTAACCTCGTAAGAGCCACCTTATAATCCCCGCTATGTTCGTCCTGATAATCTCGCAGAGCGTTTATTATGAAGAGATGAGCAGGAGGGGGAGCTATTTGGTATTTGGGGGTGGGTACGAGGCTTTCATAAGGAGCAAGGACAAGGTAAATTCCCCGGTGGGATTTGTGGGAATAAGGATCTTGAGGACGGACGACCCGAGGGCATACTTTACGATCCTGGCGGGGGGAGGATATAGCTTCACCTCAAAGTTCTGGCATGGGAGCGGGGGTTTGCTTTATGAAAGGAGGAGCCAAAGGTACGGGGGTAGATTTTCCTTCCATCTCGGGATAGGGATCTTGGGGGGTTATTACTCTTGGGATGAAAATTTGGATATATTTCCCGGCGAGCAAAAGAATAACTCACCCGTAATTGAATTTCCCGTAAGGGCATCTTTTAGCGTAAGGTTCTCAAGCTTTGAAATAATGCCCGAGGTTTCCGTTATACCCTTGGCTACGACAAATATGAATACCGATGTGATGGTTAGGGGTGTCCTTTTTGTATTTTACGGTCCTGAATCCGAGCAGGAGTTCTTTGAGGGACAAAGAAAGAAGGAAGAGAGGGAAAAGATAAGGCAAAGATCAAGATGATCCTCCTTTACGACGCCTTCTGGATATTTCTCTTTAATATAGTGGGCTTTGCCTTCCATTCCACATTAAACCTTGATTCCGCCTTTAGGTTCCTTATAACCTATGTTGCCACCTTGACATTTTGGTATATTCCAACCCTCCTCCTTTCCTTACACAGAAACCCCTTCAAGTTCCGCGAGATCCTCCTTTCATCAGCAATTGCGGTTCCCTGGGCTATAACCTTAAGGGCCTTTATCCTGCAAAGGACTATACCTCCCATATTTATACCCGTTATGTTCCTGTTTTTCCTTGTTTTCGCCTTATTCTTCCGATGGGTTTATTCAAGGCTCTTCGCAAGTTCTTAGTCCTCGTTGAGGTTTATTACCAATATATGCTCGAGTACAGATCGGAGATCTTCTTTTGGATGCTCTCTGGGATTTTACCCTTCATACTTATGGGGATATGGATAAAGTTAGCGGAGGTTGGGGTATTGGAAATGGAAGGGGTGGATTTTGCAAGGTACTTCCTCGGGGTATTTATCACGCAGGAGCTTGTAAGTGTTTGGGTGATTTGGGAGTTTGAGGCTAGCGTCTTAAACGGCTTCCTTTCCCCCCTCCTTCTAAAACCTTACGATCCCATGTGGTACTACGTTGGAATGCATATAGGGGAGAGGTTGGCTAAGCTCCCCTTCATGCTTGCTATCATTTTGGTTTTCTTCACCCTTTACCCACAAGCCTTTTGGATCCCAAACCCCTTTTATGTCCTGATCTACCTGATTTTGGTTCTCATTGTTTTCATCCTGAGGTTTATGATACAATATACTCTTTCCTTCCTCGCCTTTTGGACGGAGAGGATAAGTCAAATTGATGGAATAATCTTCTCAATTTACATGTTCCTTTCCGGTTATTTTGCGCCCCTTGAAGTTTTTCCCCAATGGGCCAGAGATCTTGCGTATTTAACCCCCTTCCCATATATGATATACCTACCCGTAAATGTCCTTCTTGGGAAGGGTATTGATTTCAAGGGAATCCTTGTCCTTTTGCTTTGGACCACTATTTTTATAATCATAAACAGAGTTTTCTGGAAGTTTAGCCTAAGGAAATATTCCGCAATGGGCGCGTAAGTTCCACCTTAAAATATTCGCATATGATGACGGGAACTTGGAAGGTAAAGGTGGGGCTTGCGCAGATGCTGAAGGGTGGGGTGATAATGGATGTGACCACTCCCGAACAGGCAAAAATAGCGGAGAGGGCTGGGGCGGTGGCGGTTATGGCACTTGAGAGGGTTCCCGCGGATATTAGGAAGGAGGGTGGGGTTGCCAGAATGGCGGATCCCGAGATAATTCTAAGGATCATGGATGCGGTCTCAATACCTGTAATGGCAAAGGTCAGGATAGGGCATTTTGTTGAGGCTCAGATCCTTGAAGAGCTTGGGGTGGATTTTATAGACGAGAGTGAGGTTTTAACACCTGCGGATGAGGAAAACCACATAAACAAACATGAATTTAAGGTTCCGTTTGTATGCGGAGCGAGGGATCTGGGTGAGGCTTTGAGGAGGATAGCGGAAGGTGCGGCGATGATAAGGACTAAGGGGGAAGCGGGGACGGGAAACGTGGTGGAGGCGGTGCGCCACATGAGGCTAATACAGAAGGAGATAAAGAGGCTAACTACCTTAAGGGAGGATGAGCTTTTTGCGGAGGCAAAGAGACTTCAGGCACCATACGAACTTGTGAAATACGTGGCGGAACATGGGAAGCTTCCCGTACCCAACTTTGCCGCGGGGGGAATAGCGACCCCAGCCGACGCCGCATTAATGATGCAACTCGGCGCGGAGGCGGTTTTCGTTGGTAGCGGGATCTTCAAGTCTTCGAATCCGGAGAGGATGGCAAGTGCCATAGTGGAGGCGGTAGCTTATTACGACAACCCTAAGGTTTTAGCGAGAATATCAAGGAACCTCGGTGAGGCGATGAGGGGGATAGATGTGAGGAAGCTTGAGGAATCCGAACTCTTGCAGACAAGGGGTTGGTGATGAAGTTGGCCATAGCAAACCAAAAGGGTGGGGTAGGAAAGACGACGACTGCGGTAAATTTATCCGCAGCTTGGGCCCTAATGAACAAGAGGGTCCTCCTAATAGACGCGGATTCTCAGGCAAACGCAAGTATCGGGGTTGGGCTTGAGGGCAAGGAGCCGAACCTCTACGACCTTTTAACGGGAAATGCGGAACTTAGGGATGTAATTTACAGGACGAGGATAAATGGGCTTGATTGCATACCATCAAGTCCTGACCTAATAGGGGTTGAGGCTATAAGGAATCAAAAGAATTGGGAGTACAGGTTAAAGGATGCCTTAAGGGGTCTGAATTACGATTTCATAGTGATAGACACCCCTCCATCCCTAGGCACATTAACGATTTTGGCATTAACCGCCGCGGAAAATGTCTTAATACCCGTACAGGCGGAATATTACGCCCTTGAGGGTTTAGCCCAGCTTTTAGACACTATAAAGTACATCCAAGCCACCTTGAATCCAAAGCTCGGAATATTGGGCCTTTTGATTACGATGTACGACAAAAGGATAAGGCTCTCCCAGGAGGTTTATGAAGAAATATACAGGCACTTCCAAGATAAGGTTTTCAGAACCGTTATACCGAGGAACGTCAAACTTGCGGAGGCTCCAAGCTTCGGGCTTCCCGCAATATTGCACTCCCCGGATTCTGCAGGCTCGTACGCTTACGTGGATTTGGCAAAGGAGATTTTGGAAAGGTTGAAGGATGAGAAGGTTGAGCAGGTTGGGTAGGGGTTTGGAGGCGATCCTCTCAGTTGATACGAAAGTAGAGGTTCAGAAGTTAATTCCCATAGACGAGATCGTCCCAAACCCACACCAGCCAAGGAGGAGGTTTTCGGAGGAGGAACTTAAGGAACTCGCGGAATCCATAAAAGAGTTTGGCGTATTGCAACCAATAATAGTTAGGGAGAAGGATGGGAAGTACGAGATAGTTGCGGGGGAGAGGAGGTGGAGGGCGGCGAAGATGGCGGGTTTAAGCAGGATCCCGGCGGTGGTGAAGGAAGTATCAGATGAGGAGATGATGATACTGTCCTTGGTGGAGAACCTACAGAGGGAGGATTTAAATCCCGTTGAGAGGGCGAGGGCGATAAAGATCCTGAAGGAGGAGATGGGGCTTACGGATGAGGAGATTTCAAGGTATTTGGGGAAAAGCAGGAGTGCAATTACAAACATACTAAGGATCCTGAATTTGCCCTTAGAAGTTTTGAATATGCTGGCGGAAGGTAAAATAAGCGAGGGGCATGCGAGGGTACTTTTACGTTTGAAGGACAACGAGGAGATCGTAAATTGGGCGAGAAGAATATTGGAGGAGAATTTGAGCGTTAGGGATCTGGAAAACTTGATAAGCCCATCTCAGGAGAGGAGGGATACGGAGATTTTGAAAAATTTGGCTTTGAGGTTTAAGGAGAAGGGTTTAAATGCAAGGGTTAAGAGGTCAAAGAAACATCTAAGCGTGGAGATAAAATTCTCGTCTGAGGAGGAGGCAGAGAGGTTCCTTGAACTTTTGCCAAATTTGAAGAATGTTAAGTAAGGAGCTCCTTGAGGTGATTGCCTGTCCGAAGTGTAAGGGGGATTTAATTTATTGTCCAAAGATGAACGAACTTAGGTGTTTAAATTGCAAGGTGAAATACAGGATTGAGGATGATATACCCATCCTCCTTATAGAAGAAGCAAAGGAACTTAAAGAAGATGAGCCTTGCGAATAGATACAGGCCCAAAGATTTCTCGGAGGTGGTGGGACAGGAGTTTGTAGTTAGGGTTTTAGCAAGGGCCCTTGACAAGAAGGAAATTCCTCAAGCTTTACTTTTTGCGGGTCCAAGGGGTATAGGGAAAACCACCCTCGCGAGGCTCTTCGCTAAGGGTTTAAACTGCGAGCTTGGTCCCACATCCAAACCCTGCAATTCCTGTAAATTTTGTATGGACTTTAACGAGGGGAAGGCAACGGACATAATTGAGATAGACGCGGCATCAAACAGGGGGATAGAGAACGTAAGGGAAATACAGAAAGACGCCAGATTTTTACCATCCTCAAGGTATAAGGTGTATATCATTGACGAGGCACACATGCTTACAAACGAAGCCTTCAACTCCCTCCTTAAGATCCTTGAAGAGCCACCAAAACATGTGGTTTTCATCCTCGCAACCACGGAGCCTAACAAGATACCCGCCACCATCCTATCAAGGCTACAAAAGTTCAACCTAAAACCCCACCCAAAACACGCGATAATTCAGAGGTTAAAACATGTATGCAAGCTTGAGGGGATATATGCTACGGAGGAAGCCCTATCAATGATAGCGGAAAGGGCGGAAGGTAGTATGAGGGATGCCCTTATTCTCCTCGAGCAGGCGAGCATATTTTCCGACAAAAACGTTGACGAGTTTTACGTCTCAAAGATGCTTGGCGTGGTGCCGAGGGAGAGGTTTTCCAATCTTTTGGAGTACATAATACGGGGGGACTTCAAGGGGGCTATGCAAAGCGTTGAAGAAATTTTGGGGGAGTTTTCCCCTCAGGAGTTCGCGGGGGGATTTGTAAAGTTTTTGGAAAATCTCCTCTTGGAAAAAACGGAAAACCTAAGCTTTGAGGAGAAAACAATACTTTTGAGAATGGCCCTTGATATGGAATTCCACGTCAGGGATACCTTCTCCCCAAGATCATGGATAACTTACGATATCGCAAGGATGTGCTCTTTCAAAAGGGTTGTGAATATTGATGAGATAAGCTCACTATTGGGGGTTCAGAAAGCTGAAGAAGTAAAGAAAACGAATGTAATCACGGAAGATCCCCCCATAGACATCCTTAGAAGGAATTTCCCGGGTCTTTCCGCCTATCTTGAAAGCTCGCGTTATGAAATCGTGAACGGAAGCCTAAAAATTTACGTGGGGGATAAGGTTATAAAGGAGAAGCTGGAGAATGGATCGGAGATCTTGAAGGAGGTTTTTAAGGTGGAGGGGGTGGAGGTTATACTGGAAAGGTTGGAGAACGAAGAAATGGAAAAGAAAATCAGGGATATATTCTCGCAGATAAAGAGGGATTGGGAGGAAACCCAACCTTAAAGAACCTTACATAAGATAAATTTAACCGTCTCGTTCAGATCGCTATTTACGACGGCAAAATCGTATTCCCTTGCGTTTTCAATCTCCTCTTTAACTTTAGCTATTCTCCTTCTTATCGTCTCCTCATCCTCACCCCTCTCCCTCATCCTCCTTTCAAGCTCCTCAATGGTTGGGGGAAGGAGAAAAACGCTAACAAACTTATATCTATTATCCCCACCGAAGATCCCCTCAAGGGCCCTCTTGCCGTTTATATCCAAGGTTAGTACGACGTTCCTTCCCCTTTCAAGTTCCCTGTAAAGGTTTTCCCTTGGGACGCCGTAATAGTTTCCGTAAATTTCCGCCCATTCAAGTAATTTCCCTTCCCTTATCCAACTTTTAAAGGTTTCAACATCCACAAAATGGTAATCTATTCCATCCCTCTCGTATGGCCTTCTTTCCCTCGTGGTTGCGGTAATAATATGTGAAAAGCCAAAGTTTTTTAAGATCTGTGCGACCGTCGTCTTTCCTCCCCCGGAAGGGGAAGATATTACCAAGATCCTCGGTATCCTCATCTTATCAGATAAACCTCCAATTCGTCCTCCTCGTTGATCTTATAAACGTCGGGTGGGATATGTACGAGGGCATCGCAAATTAGATAGCTTTCATCCTCCTTATCCAATATTTCAACTAGGCTATCCTCCGTGATCCTTGCGGGAAGAAATAGGCTCCTTCCACCCAAACCCTTCTTGTATGCGCTCGCGGAGGGTAGGTACATCTTCTTTGGATACGGATCCGATGAACCAAATGAGGATCTAAGCGCCGGAAAAATGTATATGTATGCGGAGACAATGGCATCCGATATACTTCCATCCACAAAGAAACCCATAACCCCGCTTTCGTATGTAAAGACCGCAAGGTTTGAAGCTGGATCCTGATCTACGCCGGAGACCAGAAATTTTACCCTTTGGGGTTTATATCCCGTTATAAAAAAATCCGCCCTACCTACCCCTATCTCAAACCCCTCCTCAACGGAAAGAAGTAATAAAATCTGCCTTAGGTGATCGTTTTCAATTCCAACAAAAATTCTTGGTTTCCTATGAACCCAAACCTCCTTTACGTTTTTCCTCTTCATTAAAAACAGTTTTCTCCCGTCTATCCTCTCCCCCTTTTCCAAAACCATCTCCCCATCCTCGGAAATCACGGGCCTTGAGAGATAAAAACCCAACGACTTCCCAAGACTTAAAAGTATTTCCTCAGTTTTCCTTACGTTCCCTATTATATAAGCTTGGGCCTCGGATGGGCTCATCTAATCATTGTATACAATATTTCGGATACGGAGTTGGTAAAGTCCAAAAAAGTTTTTGGATAAACACCCATCCAAACCACAAAAACTAAAATTGCCACAATTATCAGGGTCTCCCTTAAGGATAGATCTGGCATCTTTGCGCTCTCGGGATCCAACTGTCCAAAAACCACCCTCCTAACAAGGGAAAGCATGTAAACTGCCGCTATTACCACACCCGGAACCGCTAAAATACCCCAAAGGGGTTCCCTGTTATAAGCCCCCACTAAGCACATAAACTCTCCGACAAACCCGGAAAGCCCCGGAAGCCCTATGGATGCAAGGGACATAATTACAAGAAATGTTGCCAGATTTGGGACGGACCTACCTATTCCCGAATATTCCCTTATCAGCCTCGTGTGCCTCCTTTCATAAAGCATACCCACTATCAAGAACAAGGCGCCCGTCACAAGCCCGTGGCTTAGCATAACTATTACCGCACCCTGAAAACCTATGGGATTCCCGCTTGCCAAACCGAGCATGGCAAAACCCATATGTGCGACTGAAGAATAAGCCACGAGCTTCTTCATATCCGATTGAACCCATGCCATAAGCCCACCGTATATTATTCCGATTATCGAAATGTATGCGATTAAATTTGCGAAACTTCCAAAAGCTTCTGGAAACAGGGGGATGGAGTACCTCATAAAGCCGAAAATTCCCATCTTCAACAGGATACCAGCAAGGATCACGGAACCCGCGGTGGGAGCCTCAACGTGGGCGTCCGGAAGCCAGGTGTGGAAGGGAAACATTGGGACCTTTATGGCAAAGGATATAGAGAAAGCCAAGAAAAGGAGCTTTTGGGTGTAGAGGTCAAGCTTGGATGTTTCGTTGAGGAGGTATTGGTAGTCAAAGGTGCCATAATTTATGAAAAGCCAAATTAGTGCGACGAGCATAAATATGGAACCAAAGGCGGTGTATATGAGGAACTTGAAAGCCGCATAAACCCTATTCTCATGCCCCCATAGGGCTATAAGGATGAACATGGGTATAAGCTGTGCCTCCCAGAAAATGAAGAACTGGATGAGGTTCAAGCTGGCAAACACGCCTATCATGGCGGTTTCAAGGGCTAGCATCGCGGCGACATACTCCCTGACCTTTTCCTTAATGTAGTTATACGAGGAGATTATACCTATTAGTGTCAGGAATGTGGTGAGGAGGATAAGGATCAGGGCTAATCCATCAACACCGACCTTGTAGGGGGCGTTCTGCAAACCCAAAAATGGGAACTCTTCAACAAGCTGGAAGTCTCCGGCCCTTGAAAAGTCAAAGTTATAAAGCAAGGCCAAGGAAAATATGAACTCAAGGAGGGCGGCAAGAGTACCGTAAGCCCAAACCCTTCTGTTCCAAGATGGGTCAAAAAACAGGACGGGAATGGCGGCTAATAAAGGGAAAAATATTACGAGGCTAAGCATAAGCGGGTATTATAACGGGGTTTTACCTGATCCTCTTTTCTAAAACTTTACCCTCTTCCAAAAGGGGTATATAAACCGTTTTCCCGTCAAATCCTATACCTGCGGGTGTTCTCAGATTCTCAAACAATACCGTATGTTTCCCATCCGAACCTATAAGGACCACCTTCCCAGATTCGTACCCAGAAGCTATCCCATCTCCCCCGGAAATATCATCGCTCACAAAAAGTGTATCTAAATTTTTCCCGTCCCACCTCAAGATCCTGCCTGGCTTTGTAAAGGTTATTATATAAAGGTTGCCTGCTGGATCCAACGTTAGCCCGTTCGGTTTTTCAACATCTAAAATTTTCCTTACGGTTTTTCTGGAAAGATCAACCTCAAAGATGGCGTTCCCATAAGTTAGGAACTTTGCGGAAAAGTCCTTATTCTATCCACATTCGCGACGTAGAGGGATCCCCCACAGTATGCCAAGCCCTTCGGGTCTTTCCTTCCTTACGTACACCTTTCCGTCCCTCTTGTTAAACTTTCCATCCACCCAAAGGGCGGTTTCTGGATGCACAAAGAAGGATACAAGGAACATACAAAAATTTTAAGGGGGTAAAGTTTTTCTCCTTCAGAATTCTCGTGTTATGAGGGGGCTTAAGGTTTTCCTTATAAGCGCTGGTATATTCTTACGCGGTGGCTTTTGCGAAGTCTTATGGGGGAACGAGGTATGATGTGGGATATTCGGTTCAACAAACGTCCGACGGCGGATACATTATGGCGGGGGTTTTTACAACTTCCTCTTCGGATTCCGGGGGTGTGGTACTCCTTAAGGTT
>Ga0079995_1052031_pt2 | contig 20837 bp, 23 predicted proteins | sample FaiFalFF_MnMetaG_2_FD_69198 | JGI IMG/M metagenome (GOLD analysis project Ga0079995, IMG submission 69198) | Freshwater microbial communities from Yellowstone National Park, Wyoming, USA - Fairy Falls C (FF_Mn_C) (SPADES assembly) (version 4) | ecosystem: Environmental > Aquatic > Freshwater >...
ATAGATTCAACTACAAAAGCAGGTAGTATAAAAATTGAGATCAGGAATATGAATGTATCAGATACGGAGGAAGGAGTTGAGATTTCAGGAACAGTAAAACATGAGGTTCAACTATCATCTTATGGAGTTTCAGTCACAAGAGCATTTGAGAACATAAACTATAAAAAAGATGAGAAAACTTTTACGATAGAAAGCGGAAAGATAACAGCCGAAAGAAAATTTGGTTCTCCAAACTTAACTATAAAAGTGGAAAATCTTAAAGTAAAGACCGGAGATGGCGAGCAATTAACTTTAAATGGCAGTTTCAAAAGAGAGGTCAGTAAAGAGCCAAAGTTTGTGTTAAGAGAAGTATTATCTCAGGTTTCCTTCTCATCTTCTGCAACTTCATTTTCAGCGGAGTTTTACAGATTTAAGAAAGTTCAAAAAGAAAAGACTCAGGATGATAAGACTTTCTCTCTTTCCATTACGAACTATGTAAAGATAAACGATAAAGTAATAAGGTCTTATTCTCATAACTTGACTATTGTAAAAGAAGGTGCAGGTGCATTCAAGGTTAGTGGTGAGATAAAAATAGTGAAAAAAGATGGAACAGAAATGCAAATCAAGCTTGAAAATGTAAAAGTGGTGAAAGGTTGTCAAAATCTCACATCAGGAACTATATCAGCTGATGTCAAAAAAGATGGAAAAGTTGTAAAAGTGAATGCTACTTTAAGTCAAACTTGTTCTTGCGAGCATGAGGTAGAAGTTGAAAAAGACGGGAAATTGATAAAATCTAAAGGGAATATTTGTGAAGCCAAAAAGAAAGCAGGAAAGGAAACTATGGATGATATGATGGAAGAAGGAAAAAGTATGGGGATGATGGATGGGAGCCATCACCAAAATATGATGTGAAACTTAAATTGAAATTTCTTTCTAAAACTTTGAACAAATCTACGTTTGTACGATGAAAATCAAACCTAAAAGATATATTGTATGGTCTGCAGATAAAGAGATTGACCTGAGCGACCCGTGGCAAAAAAAATGGTATATCAAGCAAGTTCTAATATACGGAAGAGCGGAAGATATTGCAGAGCTTGATTGGGAAGAAGTAAAAAAATTGCTGCCAGAGCTTGACCTTCCTGAACATATAAAATCTTTGTGGGAGAATTACTTTGCTTCTAAAAAGTAAAGGAATTATTACTGATTTGCAGAGAGAAATTTTGATTATTTTTTCTGAAATTCTTGACAGTAAGATGTTTTATCTGACAGGTGGGACTGCATTAGCAGAGTTTTATTTAGGGCACAGGAAATCATTTGACCTTGATATTTTTACAACAGAAAAAGGACTCATTATCCCTTTTTCTTATGCTTTTGAGCAAGAACTCAAAAAAATTTTTCTGGTTAAGGTAGTAAGAAGATATGAAACCTTTGTTGAATTTGAGGTTTCTGCAAAAGGAGATAGCACAAAAGTTCGATTAGCTTATGATTCACCTTTTAGATTTGAAAATCCTGTTGATTCAGATATTGGGGTGAAAGTTAATGATTATACAGATTTGATCGTTGATAAACTTCTTGCGTTTTTTGGAAGAGCCGAACCTCGCGATGCGATTGACTTATTTTTTATCTTGAAAAAAGAGGATTTCTGGAAGATTGTGGAACTCGCAAAACAAAAAGACCCTGGATTTGATTTATATTGGCTCGCTATCGCTCTTCATAAAATCAAAAACTTCCCAGATGATTTAAGAGATTGGCCAGTGGAGATAATAAAAAAGGTAGATATTAAGGAATTGAAAGGTTTGCTGTTGAATTTATCAAGAGAAATAATAGATAATATTAAGGCGAAAAGTAAATAATCATTTCACAAAAACTTTCAAAACTTACTTATCTTGAATTCTAATTGTTAGAATTATATATTTAGCTATGAGGAATGGAAAAGATTATTATGAGATTCTGGGTGTTTCTAAAAACGCTTCGCAAGAAGATATAAAGAAAGCATTTTGGGAGCTTGCAAAAAAATGGCATCCTGATAGAGTTCCGCCTGAGAAGAAAAAAGAAGCCGAGGAGAAGTTCAAAGAAATAAATGAAGCGTATCAAGTTCTTTCTGATCCAGAAAAAAGGAAAATATATGATATGTACGGGGAAGCTGGATTAAAAGGTAATTATGGTGCAGACTTTGCAAACACATATACAACTTATACAAGCTTTGAGGACTTTGTAAAACAATTTTTTGGGGACGATGTTTTTGGATTTACATCTGACATTCTTGAAGATATATTCGGTATAGGTACAAGAACAAGATCACAACGGAGGAGGAAAACAGAAGGAAGGCAGAAAACACTTCTTGAATTATCTTTGAAAGATATTTATCAAGATAAGGAAGTTGAAAAGGAAATAACAATAGAGAGAAGGGAGGAGTGTCAGAGGTGTGGTGGAACAGGGCAAGTTGAGGTTGAAACATGTAAGCGGTGTGGAGGGAAAGGTATGATAGGTTTTTCAAAAGGTTTCTTTACATTTAGTCAGACTTGTCCAGAATGTAGAGGCTATGGAAAGCGTATGACTGCCTGCTCAAAATGTAATGGAAGAGGGTTTATATCAAAGCACGAGAATATGAAAATTAGAATACCAAGAGGAATAAGGGAAGGAGATATAATATCGCACGGAGGTATAGATTTTATTGTTAGAGTAATTCCAGATCCAAGATTTACGATTCAAGGTGATGATCTGATATCAGAAATTCAGGTTAACGCTCTTTCCGCAATACTTGGTGATGAGGTTCCTTTTATATTGCCTGATGGTTCAGAGATGAAGGTAAAAATTCCGGAGGGAACAGATTCGGGGACGCTCTTGAGACTTAAAGAAACCGGGCTCCCGAGAAAAGATGGTAAGAGAGGAAACATGTACTTGCGAGTGAAAATCATTTCTCCAAAAAATTTAACAAAAGATGAGAAGAATGAACTCCAAAAAATAAAAGAATCAATAGAGAAACGGAAATATCATTGAAAAAACAAAATTCAGCAAAAAATGATGTGAGCAAGGTTTGAAAAACATAAAATATCATAAAAAAGAATAAGCAAAGATAGAAAAGAGAATTTACGAGATAAATTTGACAAGATAAATTGAAGAAAAACAAAATTTTTTTATCGCAAAAATAATTTTTTCATACTATGGGGAAAGATAAAGATAAGGAGAAAGGTAAGAAAGAGCAAGAGGTAAATATTAATCCAGATAAGGTCATATCTGACGCAAAAGAGGAGATGAGAAGAGCTGTTGAGAAGTTTGATGAGGAGATGAGAAAAGTAAAAACCGGAAGAGCTCATCCTTCTTTACTTGAAGGTATAAAGGTTTTTGCTTATGATAGTGAGGTTCCTCTAAATCAGCTTGCTTTGATTTCTGTTTCTTCTCCTTCGGAGCTGATTGTTGAACCATTTGACCAAAGTATAAGAGCTTCGATAGAAAAGGCTATTTTGCAGTCAGGAAGAGATCTTATTCCTCAGAGTGACGGGAAAATTATAAAGATAATTGAAAATGCGCCTTTATCAACTTGGTATAGCATACCATCGACCGGTGCTCCTTCTCCTATTTGCATAGCAGCTATGTCTCCGAGATGAACGCATGCTGCAACTTTTGATAAAGTTTTATCTTCTTGGAACTCGGATGGTGTTTGATAGTGTTCTACAACTGATGCTAAATCTTCTGGGATGCCCCATTTTCTGAGAGCGTAAGCTCCAATTTCGCTGTGCGAAAAACCTAAAATTCTTTTTGATGCTGTGTAGAACGACACTTTTTTCTCAAAGACCTCTTTTAATATGTTATTTATTACTGCTGCTCCGAGTTTATCCATAATTACTCTTCCTATCGAGCGTAATGCAGCGGATGTAAATATTATATCGCTCAGAAATTTTATGCCTGAGATCTCTCCAAATTTTACGCTTGCTACTGCTCCAACGAGAGAAAAGATGGCTAATTCATTTTGTGCTGTTCTGAAATTTTTTAACTCCTGAGAAGATATTCTCTTTGCCCATGCAGCAACTACAAGCCTTAAAAGAGACTTAGTACCCAAGATAACTACTGCTTGCTCCAAGGATTTTATCTCTTGTGAAAAGCCGTAGTATGCTGAATTTACCATTCTTATTGTATCTGCTGTCAAAACTGGGTCTTTTGCGAGTTCTATTGCTATTCTGCTTAAAGGTACATTTTCATCTTTGAGCATTTTCATAAGGTTGCTTATGTGTTGTGGAATAGGCGTTGTTTTCTCTATTATTTCATCTATTCTACTTTTGAGTTTTTGGTCCATCGCTAACATGTTGATTGATGGTAGCTTAAACCTCCCTTTCGCCACCTATGAGGTAACTTACTATACATTTGCCTGTTACTGGATCAAATGTGACGCTTCTTGTTACATTCCCGCCGACATCGTATCCTCCTACGGGTAATCCCATTTTCTTTATAACATTAAATAATGATGCTATGAATTTTTTTCCTAAGTTTAGACCCGCAACATCAGCACCACCGACAACCTTTACTCTTATCTTAGAGAAATCATTATCTTGAATTTGCAAGCTTGTAAGAAGCTCTTTGATTTTTTCTTCTATTTTTGATTCGTCTGTTGAATAAAAATGTGTTGCGGCTGCTCTTCTTTTTGCTGCATCCCATATAATTATTGCTGCTCCACTTGCTACCTTTTCTATCTTTATCCTTTCTCTGCCTACCCAGTTTTGCAAAAGCCTGATACTTATATCCATTCCTTTTACCCCCTACTTTATTTTGCGATTTTATATGTAAATGTAAATTATAAAATATAACAAATAATAATAAATAGTAATAATAATAATAAATTTTTTTTCCTGAAAATAAAAAACTTTTTGTTTTTGAAAAATCTTTTGTTTTTAGAGGTTGGAATTTTTTGATTTTTTAGTTTAGGTAATATTAGTGAGGTTTACGGGAGGACATAAGAAAGCTTTCTATCTTGTTGCAACAGCTTTTATTTTTATAAGCTCTATTTTTGTTTTCGTATTTGAATTTGTAAAGCTTTCTCCGAGAAATTATAGTGTGCAGAGACAAAAAGATGATGTCTTAATTATGAACGAAGCTTATAATATTTGTATTCGGGGAGGTGGTTTGAAAGTTGCCGATAAAACAATTATTGAAATTGAAGGATTTCCACCCAAAACCAAAACGAAAATAAAACGGAAGTTCATTCTTGATGAAAATTGTGAAATTCAAGCAATAATATACTGAATAAACTCCGTTTAAAAAATTCCTCCTAAAAATTTTATTTTGAAATGTAAAATTTACTTTGGATTAATAATGTGCGTTTCGGAAAGGAGATAGAAAAGAAAGTAGCAGAAGCAGCAAAGGTAATAAGGGGCGGAGGGGTTGTCGCTTTCCCAACTGAAACAGTTTATGGTCTTGGTGCAAATGTATATGATGAGGAAGCAATAAAAAAAATTTTTCAACTCAAAGGAAGACCGCAAGATAACCCACTCATAGTCCACATTTCAAAAAAACATGATATATACATTGTTGCAAGAGAAGTACCTCATAAAGCTAAGATTCTTATAAGAGAGTTTTGGCCTGGACCCCTGACTTTGGTTTTACCGAAAAATCCATCTATACCAGATGTTGTAACTGCGGGACTTGATACAGTTGCTGTTAGAATGCCGGACCATCCGGTAGCTTTGAAGTTGATAAGGCTTTCTGGGGTTCCTATAGCTGCTCCGAGTGCGAACATATCGGGCAAACCATCTGCAACTCAACCGGAACACATAAAAAAATACTTTGGAGAAAAAGTTTTTATTGTGGAAGGCAAAGTAAAAATAGGAATAGAATCAACGGTTCTTGATTTGACCGAGAATACTCCGAAAATTCTCCGTCCCGGTGCTATAACAAAGGAGATGATAGAGAGAAAAATAGGAAAAGTTGAAGTCTTCGAGTACATTAAGGATGATGTCCCAAAAAGCCCAGGTTTGAAATATAGACACTACGCGCCTGATTCAGACTTAATTTTGATATTGAACAGAGAAAAAATGATAGAATTTGTAATGAAGAATAAAAAGCTTTGGAAGTTAAAGGGGATGAAGGTGGCTGTATTCTTTTTCCAGAAAAAACCTGCGAGTTTTGAACATAATATTCCTGATGTGCATGTTTTCATATCTGGTAGGAATTTGAGGGAATTTGCGAAAAATCTTTTCAAAATTCTAATAGAGAAGGGAGAAAAATATGATGTTCTGATTTTTGAAGGTGTTGAAGAAAAGGGTATAGGACTGGGGATAATGAACAGACTCAAAAAAGCAGCAAAAATGGTCATAGAATAAAATTTCGCGATAAATTTGTGAATTATTCTTTGTTTTTTAGTTTTTTTATTATGGAAATCAATACGAAATCAAGGACAGAACCTCTTGTTGAAGTAAGAGACTTAGTAAAATACTACGGAGATAGATTAGCAGTAGATAATATAAGTTTTGATGTAGGAAAAGGAGAGATACTTGGATTTTTGGGACCGAATGGTGCCGGAAAAACTACAACTATGAGAATAATTACAGGATATATGCCGCCCACCAGAGGTGAAGTTAAAGTTTGCGGTATAGATGTTCTTGAAAAACCGGTTGAAGCAAAGAAGTTGATAGGATATCTTCCAGAGAATCCTCCTGTTTACTCTGATATGACTGTTATTTCTTATCTGAAATTTGTTGCAAAGCTCAAAAAGGTTCCAAAAAATAAGATTAAAGAGAGATTAGATTTTGTTCTTGAAAAATGTGGGCTGAAAGATGTGAAAGGTAGAATAATAGGAAACCTTTCAAGAGGATATAGGCAAAGAGTTGGAATAGCCCAAGCAATAATTCACGACCCACAGATTATGATTTTTGATGAACCTACTGTTGGACTTGATCCTCAGCAAGTTGTAGAAATAAGAAATCTCATAAAAGAAATATCAAAGGATAAAACAGTTATACTTTCCACTCATATTTTGAGTGAGGTGACAAAAATATGTAGCAGAGTTATAATAATTTCAGGTGGGAGACTTGTTTTTTCTGAGTATCTTGATAGAATAGGCGCTATTGAGGGAAGAAGAAAATTTCTGTTTTGGTTCTCAAGTCCAACCGAAGCTCGGACAGCTTATAATACAATAGCTGATATTGGGCTAAAAAAAATAAAGGATGTGAAGTTAGAAGATTCAAAGATATCTATTTTATCGGAGGATGATATAAGGAAGGATTTAATAAAAGATTTAGTATCAAAGTCCGGAGTTGTCCCGATAAAGGTTGATGAGGAAGTTCCTTCACTTGAAGAGGTGTATCTTAAAGTCGTAAGCGGAGCAAATCCGCAAGAATAGCTTCGTCAGCTGACAAGATTTATTTTGTTATTGACTGTGAATTTGCTTATTGACTTTTGAGCTTTTGTCCAAAGGCAAGTTTTGCCGTTTTTTTGTCAAGTATAAAAAGAGACAAAACTGATATTGTAAATATTAAAAATGATGATATAATTCCCTCAATATTTTTGAGCTTTAAATTTGCTAAAATTACAGCTATTAAAGATAGAACACAGGATATAATGTAAAGAGAGATAGTAGCTTTTTTTTGATTTTTGAATATAAAGAATAGTCTATGGTGTATATGGTCTTTCCCAGTAAAAGCGAGCCATTCAGATATATTCTTGACAAGTCCATATTTTACTCTGAAAATTGTTATTTGAATCATATCAAAAAGCAGGACCCACATAGTGAGCATAGGTAAAGTGAATATTTTCCAATACTCTCCGGGTGAAGCCCATGCGACATCAGCTGCTAATGAAGATAATACAAAACCACAAAACTGAGCTCCAACATCTCCTAAAAATATCCATGCTGGATTAAAGTTAAAAAGAAGAAATCCAAAAAGAGCTCCAATTAAAGGGGAAGAAAGAGAGAAAATTTCTGGCTGACCGTTAATGTATGAGATAAACGATATAAAAAGTGCTATTATTATTCCTAAACCAGCTGCGAGACCATCAAGACCGTCTATAAAGTTATAAGCGTTTGTGAATCCTATTATCCATATTATAGTTAGCGACGAGTTGAGGATTTGTCCCCAAGTTTCCTGAGTGGGAAAAAGTCTCAAAGATATTCCATTATCTATAACCCATAGTGCTAAGAAGAACTGAACAACCAACCTGATTTTTGCTGGTATGCCTATTATATCATCTAAAAGTCCAACGAGAGCTATTATAGCTCCTGCAATCATTACAATTTTGTATTTGTTTGGAAAAGAGTTTTCAGAGAGTAAAATTGCTCCCGCAAAAGCCAAAGCTACTCCTAATCCGCCTATTCTACCGATCTCGCCGAAATGAATTTTCCTATCATCGGGTTTATCTACAATTCTCAAGATTCGTGATAGCTCATACATGGATGGAGTAAGTATGATGGAAAGTAAGAGTGAGGATGTGAGAAGGAATAGGTTTTGTGGGAGACCTGTTATATTCCAAATAGCATTTGCTAAAAATAGGATAATGAAAGAGAGCAAGAAACCTTTCGGCTCCTTGAAGAAAATCCTTATTCTTTCAAGCTTGCTTTGTTCTGGATTTGATGTTTTAGCTGATACCTTTTCTTTCAGATCTTCTTTTTGTTTTTGTTCTTCATAGTTTGTGTTTGTTGTTGTATTCATTTTGATGGGTTAAATTATACACTTTTTTCTGCTCCATTTTTTGAACTCTTTAACTTTCCGTTCATAACTTCAAGAATTTCAAGAAACTGGAACCTATATGGGTGGAACCCTTCTGCATATTCGCATCGTGCTTGTATGCCTCTGAAATTTGCTGTTGATTTTGCTACTTCAAGTATGTCAAGGTTACCAATATTTACTTTATGAACTTGTGATTCGTGTGCAGCAAGGAGTTCGAGTTTCTCTTTAAGAACATCTGATATGTCTGTAAAAACATCTGGTTTGAAGCTTGCAGATGTGCTTGGTACCTCGTAAAAAAGAACATTTCTTGAATATCTTGTTGCAGTTATCGCTGATTTAGAAAGTGAATAGTGATCCTGATGTGTATCTTCGTAGAAATTAACAAAGATTATAGACGGTTCAGTTTTTTTTATAACATCTTCTAATTTTGTTATAAGTTTTTTTGAATACATCAGAGTTGTGTCTTTCATTCCACCGAAAATTAATTCTGCACCGAGCATTTCAGCGGCTTTTTTAGCTTCTGAAACTCTTATCTCTGGGTCTCCGCCGAGTTCTCCTTGTGTTGCGATGAACATAAAAATTTTGGCTCCGAGTTTTTTTAGCTTAATTAGCGTTCCGCCGCAACCGAATTCTATATCGTCCGGATGAGCTCCTATTGCGAGGACTTTTAGTGCCATATTTTCTTGCTCCTTCCCTTTTTATTTTTAATTTTAAATTTTCTATTTTATTTATGTTCTTTTTATAAATTTTTTATTTTCACAAATATTTTATATTTGTAAGGATAAGATTCGCTCATAAAAAGTTAGAAATCCTAATTTTTTATGATAGGTAGAATTATAAAAGTTTAGCATTTAAAACTTTTGGTCACAATAGTAATAAATAAATATGTGGCTACCTCCTTCATTTTTATTTTGTATTATTATACCACCTTTTTTTTCGCTCACAAGTTTGTGTATAGAGAAAAGTCCCATGCCTCTGCCTGAGTGTAAGCTTGCTGGTTTTGATGATAATCCGACAATAGCTGAGAAACCCTCTTTTTTTATCTTTTCAAGAATATCGGGAGAAAATCCAACCCCGTCGTCTTCGTAATGTATTTTCATTTTATTTCCTTCTTTTTCTATAAAAAATTTTACATTTCCTCCTTCCCTACCAGAGAAAGCGTGTTCTAGTGCGTTTCTTACGAGATTAACAAAAATATGCATGATTTTTGCTATTTCTGACGGTTTTATATCTCCATTTATTTTGAGTTCAAGATAAGCCTTTTTCCCAAGAGCTTTGGAATACTCTTCAAAAAACTTATTCATCTCTTCTACAAAATTTTCTTGTGATGATAACTCTGGATTTTCTTTTGCTTTTATTCTTGATTTAGCAAATATTAAATTTTTTTTGAACCTTTCTATTTCGTTTTCTGTTGCATATTTTCTTTCTTTCCACAGATGTATTTCATCTTCAAGCTGATGTAGGACATTTGCTACTTCATCTAATCCGAAAAATGTTGATTCTCCTTTTACTGTGTGTATTGCGGAGAATATATCATAAATTTTTTTTTCGCTGAAATTTACGCGTAGTTCATCAGTATCATTTATTGCCTGCTCTAAAATTTCAAGAGCAGAGTTTTTAAACACTTGAAAAACTTCTGCCTCTGTTATCATATCATCTTTTTCATTATTTAAGTTTAAACTAATCCTTAATTATCTATTTAAATTTTAATCTTTCTAAAACCTTTAATTTTTCTGGATAATTTTATTCTTATTCTAAATAGTAAAGTTCGGCATAATATTAAAAATTGTTTCTTGTTTTAGTGTCTTTGTTTTTTAACTTGCTTGAAATTCGCAAGACGCATATAGTATTTCTGTTCAATTTTATCAGATATTTGGAGGATTGGAAAAAAGGAATTTGAGGGAGGTAGAAGATAACATTAGTTTAGATTACCGAAAATCCTACGAATAGGACGGAATCTGAATATTTTCTTTTTTCATATTTTTCAAAGATAGAAGAGAATATTTTTTCATCTTCGTTTTTTTTGAACCTTCTTACAATAACAAGGTAATTTGAGTTTTCTTTCATAAGTTTTATAAGTTCTTCTGATATTTTGTAGGAAAATGGCGGGTCTGCAAAAACGATGTCAAATTTTTGATTATTTCTTTTTAGGAATTTTATTACATCTTGACATACAACTTTTGATTTTTTTTCAATTCCAAGTTCGCGAATATTTTTTTTCAGATTTTCTGCTATTTTAAGGTTTGATTCAACGAAAAATACAAATTCTGCTCCTCGTGATAAAGCTTCTATTCCGAACGAGCCAGACCCTGCGAAAAGGTCAAGTATAGTCTTTCCTGAGACATCTATTGAGTCAAATATAGCTTTCTTTATGAGTGATGTGAGAGGTCTTGCAGCACCTATAACTTTGAAATTTCTTCCTTTTAGCTCACCGCCACTAACCTTTATTTTTCCCATCGTTTATCCCCACTAAATCTTTTTTGTAATTTTTATTTATCTTATTGTTTGTTCTTTTTTTCTTTATTGTTTTGGTTTTTATATTTCTCTAATTTTTCAACTTGTTTTTATTTTTTGTCATGTTGTTGTTTTTTGTTTCGTTTATATTTTTTTATATTTTTTTACCATTTATATTTTTTCTTCTGTGCTTATTGTTTTTATGAATTCTTTGTTTTCTATGAACCACTCGCATGTTCTTTTAATTCCTTCTTCTATTGGGGTTTTTGGTTCCCAGTGCAATATTTTTTTTGCTCTGGTTATATCTGCGCAGGTTTCAGGTAGGTCTGCTGGATTTGGTTTCTCAAAAATTATTTTAGCCTTTTTACCTAAATTTTCTTCTATAAGTCTGACGACATACATAAGTTCTACCGGTCTTGAATTTCCAAGATTTATTATTTTATAGCCTAATTTTTTTGTCCCTTTTATTGTCCCTTCTACTATGTCGTCTATATATGTAAAATCTCTTTTTTGTTTTCCGTCTCCGTAGATTATAATAGGATTACCTTCCATTATGTTCTTTATAAAACGGAATATGCTCATATCAGGTCTTCCGGCGGGTCCATATACGGTAAAATACCTTGGAATTGTTGTATCTATTTTGTAGAGTTTATGAAATGTGTATGCTAAAAGCTCTGCTGACTTTTTCGTTGCAGCATAAGGAGATAAAGGAGAATCTGTTTTTGCGCTTTCTTTGAACGGAGCTTTTACGCCAGCATATACGCTTGATGTTGAGGCAAGAACAAACTTTTCTATTGAATTTTCAACGCATAAAGATAGTAAGTTTAAGGTTCCTGTTATATTTACATCTACATAAATTTGTGGGTTTTTTATGCTTGCTCTCACACCGGCTCTTGCTCCAAGATTGAATATGCAGTCTAATTTTTCTCCCTTCAAAGAAAAGACTTCATCTTTTTTTGAAATGTCTAATTCCGAAAATGTGAATTTCCCGAAGCTTTTGAGTATGTCAAGTCTGAATTTTTTGAGTTTGACATCATAGTAATCGTTAAGATCATCAATTCCTATCACTTCAAAATTGTGCTCTAAAAGTTTTTTTGCTGTGAAACAACCTATAAATCCTGCGCAACCGGTTACCAAGAACTTTCCAGTTTTGTAAGGGATTTCATTTTTTTTTGTTGTTATTTCCTCTGTATTTTTTTCTCTTTTTTCTTTCTTTTGCTCTTTTGTTTCTTTTTTTTGCTCTTTCATTTTTATAGGATGAGATAAAGATGGTAAGAGATTTGCTTTTGCTTTTTCTTTTTGCTTATTTCTTTTTTTGAAATATATGGCAAATTGGGAAAAGATTTTAAAAAATAAAAATTAAAGTTTATATGCGTCTTTCTGTATCTGATATAGAGAAGCTTTGGAGATTTTTAGCTAATTTCCTACAAAACATAGGGTTGAGTCCAGCTATGTTTGAAAAAGCTGTGAAAAAGTTTATAGATTTTGTCAAGATAAACGAAAGGAGTACGACTGCAAGAATAAAATTGAGAATAGCAAAGATAATAGATGAAATAGAATCCAAAGCCAAAATAACGAAAGAAGATAAAATTCGTCTTGAAGTTTTAAAAGATGTAATGAACATAATATCTGAGGAAGAAAAGAAGATTGATATTGATATATTTGATGAAGAGTAAAACTTTCGGTTAAAGAAAAAAATTGATAGCAATTAGAAAAAAAGGATAAATTTCAATTAAGGAATAACTTTTATTTTAACTTTTATTTAAGGAACTACTTGTATGCACCAGGAAAAGAAATCATTGATTTGATTTCCCGAAGAATCAGATAATGATGGCAGAACATATATTCTTACCGTTGATGGAGGCTGTATCATATCTTCAAACCTCACCTCAATTTTGTTTGGATATATAAAGAGACTTCTTTTTTGAGTTAGGCTCTTTTCTGAAATAAGTTTTAAATTTCCACTGAATATATCATATAAATATATTTTTGAGAAATCAACGATTTCTGTTCCGACGGAAGAATCAACGGTTATTCTGAAATTATCAATCACAGATTCAAAAGATAATTCCTCGTTCTCTTGAAATTGTATCCATATGTCAAAAAGATTACCTTTTATGGTTTCACAAGATGATAGGGTGCAGAATCTTGGATTACAACTTACAATAGAGGGTTTTTCAAGGTCCTGCGTTCTGAAGCCTGTTTCGTAATTGATTGTTGATGGATTAATTTCATCAAGTGGGGCAATCCCAGTTATCGCGACCTTGTAGTTTGAAGATGATTCCATTTTATCGGGGATAATTATTAAAGAACCAGGGAGATATGAGGCATGAAATAATGTTTCTTTTTCACCTGCAAGATCTATTTTCATAAGCTTTAATGTTTCGTCATCTATTGTATATGGGTTGAGAGGTTTTGTTATTGAAATTGATATACTACTGCCTACCGGAAAATTTTTTGCATCAGGTGGGGGGTATGAAGATAGCGAAAAAAGAGGGATTGTTCTTGTTATTTCTGCCCAGAATGTCCAAAATATAGATTCTAAGCCGTAATTGAAATACACTATGTAAGTTCCTTCTTCTTTTTGAAAAGGCTCAAAACTGACTTTGTATTTACCTTGTTCTTTTATTTCTTCTAAATTTATTCTCCCTGGTATCTGGTTGCCATTTCTCCAAATAATGAATCTTATATCTTGAGTTGATGGTTTTTGGTTCAGTATAACATAAATTTGAAGGTCATCGGGGAATATCCCTTTATTTTTTGGAGGGAAAAAGGAATCAATAAGACCTGAACCAGTTGGAGAGTTTTGAGTTTTCGTATCACTTGATTTGCAGCTTGAAAGTAATAGTAGAGATATCATAAATCCTGCTGATATAATCAGATTTTTTAGAAGTAATTTTTTTTCTGCCTTACTTGACCGGAACATAATCAATCATCTCCTTTCTTTCTTGTTTTTTTTTACTGGTCAAATAATCTAAATTTGCAATTTTACTTTCACTAATCATTTTATTTTCGTCAAGCATTTGAATAATTTCTGGCATTAGGTTGCTGTAATTTTTCGTTTTTATTTTTTGAGTCGTATTTTCTTTTTCGCTTGATAAAAGTTTTACTTCTCCTGTTTTTTTGATATTTGATAACTTTACTTTTGTGTTATTGTAATTTGTGCTTTTGAAAGACCATAAATTTGGAGCTTGAGGTTTTGTTACTTCTTGTGAAATTTCTTTTGTGGTTATGCTTTCGGGAAAGATTATGTTTCCTACGAATAAAACTTCGGATTTTCCTTCTTTTGTTCCTCCAAAAATTAAGAGAAATTCATCTTGTGTAAGCAAAGCAACACCGCCTATTCTTGGATATTTTGTTCTATAAACTCCTGAAATTTGTCCATTTGGAGAAATTATAAAGAGTTCATGAGACGGAGTAATTTGTATTGGGTAGGGAGAATCTTTTTGTTTTATGTAGTCTATGCCGCCGAAAAGAGCAGATTTGAGAATAGAAATTTTTTGCAGCGAGAAACCTTTTTTTGTCCTAATTAGATCAGGGGATATGTCAGGTAATTTTTGTCCTTGAATTTTTAGCTCTCCTTGCTCTACTGTGAAAGAGAAAATATATCCGAGGCTTGAGACGCCAAGTATTCTTTGCTCAAATGCTACTGCTTGGCAATTTCCAAGCGATTTTATTTCGTTTTCACCAATTCTCTCTGCTTCAAACTCTTGTGCCTCAATTGTTCCTAAATCTATTCTTTCTTTTTTAATTTGAACTATTTTTCTTGAATTTATTCCTCCTATTATATAGATGTAGTTTTTATTTTCTGCAAAGCATGAACCGAGATTTCCGGGATAGTCAAGAATATATAAACCTTTTATTATTTTTTCGCTTTCAGTTGGAGATAGCGGAAAAACCTCCAAATCTTTCTCCCACAAACCATTTCCACCTATGCCACCAACTATACCTATATTCTTTTCAGTTGAGAATGTGTAGTGGAGGAATCTTGGAATAGTTCTTGTTGTTTTTAAAAATAAACCGAGGTCTGGGAAGAAAATTTCAAAACTTCCTACTGGTTTTAGGTCATATGAAAGCCCACCTGATATGAGAATTTTTCCGTCAAGTAGTTTTGTTGCCGAACCAAAAACACGGGGGGAGTTCATAGGGATTTCATCTTCTTCAAAAGATAAAGTTTCCTCGTTGAAAATCTCACATGTTCTTGATACAGATTTTTCTTCAAGGTTTATACCTCCACATAGCATAATTTTTCTCATTTTTGTTTCTGGATTTTCTTCAAGTTCGGAAAATATAGGATAGGCTATTTTGAAATCAAAGGTTTCGGGAAGTTCATCGCCTTCTATCGTAAAACTTGTTGTATCAGATGGGAATCTATTTTGCTGTGTTATTTTTGTTAAGATACCTTTTGTTTTATTTTCTTTTTTGGGATCTATCGTTCTTGATCTACCTATTGCTACATTTTGTATAGAAAATCCTGTCTTTTTGAAGCCTTCATATACGCTTTCGCAACTTTGTGTAGGAGAAAGTAAAGCGAATCCGCGTGTTTCAAGGTAGATTTTGTTTTGAGGAAATACCGGAGATTTTATGCTAATAGTTAATCTATCTTGAAATATATCAACTTTTATTTCTTCTCCTTTTAGAGTTTCTCCTTTGCCGTATTGCCACTCTTCGCCTTCTTGGCTTCTGAATTCAACTTTATTTGCTTTTACTTGATTTTCTTTTGTGAGATCTACTGTCAGAAACCCAGATAAGAAAGGGAATATTTTTTCTCTTTGAATTTCGATAAGTTGAACTGAAAAGCAGTTTATTTCGGTTATTCCTTTTGTATATATCATTTCAAAAGTGAAATCCTGAGTTTTGGGTTTTTGTTCTTCAGTTCCTTTCTGGCTGCATTTTGTGATTAAAGTTGGAAAAATCAGGCTAATAAAACATATAGTAAAGAAATGGAGAAGTGATAGTCGGAATATTTTTTTGAATGCTCGTAAATTTATGTTTGCTCCTGCTTTTTTATTATTGTTTCTGCTCACTTTATAGAAAAATTTTAATTTTTAAATCTGTGTTTGTCTTATCTTTTCCAACTTTTATTTTTTATTTATCTTTTTATTATTTTGGAGCTAATTTTTTTAGATGATTCTATATATTTTTTTATTTTTTTTCTGTCCTTTGATAGTATAAGTTTTAGGAGGTGCGAAACTTGCTTTTGGAATATTTTTACTGCGTCTGATATGTTTTTTGAGTTTTGTGTGAAGATATCAACCCACATTTCGGTTGGGCTTTGAGCAACTCTTGTTATGTCTTTCAAGCTACCACCTGCTATATATGTTTTTGTTTTTTTCTCATTCTTTTCAGTTCTCAATTTCTCTAATGTTTTTACTGCTGAGAAAGCGATAACATGAGGCAAGTGTGATGTGAAGGCTAATAGTTTATCGTGTTCTTCTGTTGGTATGACTACAATTTTTGATCCGATTTTTCTCCAAATTTCAGATACTATTTTTTTAGATTGTTCGTCTGAGCAGCCAGAAATTATACAGACTTTATTTTCAAAGAGTTTAGGGTCAGAGCTTTCTATTCCAGATTTTTCTGTGCCAGCTATTGGATGAGCCCCCACAAACTTCAAATTATATTTTTTACATGCATCATAAAAGTTTTTTTTCACACTTCCCACATCAGAAACTATACCAGAATATTTTATCTTGTGAAGGAAACGGAGGATTTTTTCATATAATCCAAGATGTGTCGCTATTATGACCAAATCTGATTTGGCTAAAACTTCTTTTTTCAGTTTTGTATAACCTTCATTTATTATTCCTTTTTCTTTGGCTTTTTTTATTGTGCTTTCTTTTTTTGATATTCCTATTATGTAGTAGTTTTTTTTGATGAGATTTGCCGCAATTGAACCTCCGAGCTGCCCAAGACCTATAATACATACATTTTTAATTTCTTTTACGCTGTTTTTTTTATGTTCCATTTTATCCTTTTTTGAATTTTTGATTTTATTTTCTTTCTGCATTTTTTTAATTTGTAAGGTTTTCACTTTTCAGAGACTATTTTTTGTTTTTATTATTTATTTTTTCTACAAGGCATGTTGCAATTGAAGCTATTCCATCATTTAAATTCCCAACACCTTCTGGATTTTTTGCCTTGATATTGACATCACACCTGAAAATTTTTTTTATGTTTTTGATCATCTTTGGTATAAAAGGTGAAAGTTTTGGTTTTTCCGCTATTATCACTCCATCTATGTTTATGATTTTGAAATTATCTTCAATCATTCTCATTACTTTTTGAGCTATTTCTTTTGAGCTTATCCCTTTTGACTTTTCGGGGGGGAAGAAAGTTCCTATATCTTTTCCTATGGTTGCTCCCAAAATCGCATCACATATTGCGTGCAAAAGCACATCAGCATCTGATGCCCCTTCAAGCCCAACATGATTTATTTTCACCTGACCTAAAATAAGTTTCCTTCTTTTGTCTTGAGAGAATTTGTGTATATCAAAACCTAATCCGACTCTAAAATTGAATGATAAATTATCGGCTTCATTTTTGTTTTTATTTCCCTTTTTCATTTACTTTTCAATTAGTTTTTTAGTTTGACTTTTTGATTTATTTTTTCATTTAGTTTTTGGATTATTTTTTCTGCAATCTTTTCTTTTGTGAAACCAAATTTTTCTTTTATAAACAAAAATGCTATCGTGTGAGAAAATATAAATAACTTTTGTTTTCATCAGAGCTGCAATTCTTATAGAAGGTCGCATATAATCGCTGAAAACAAGAAAGGTTCCGCCAAAAGGGATTAATCCACCATATAAAGCTATACCGTTCAAAATTCCACCCATCGCATGCTCTCTTACTCCGAAATATATGTTCCTTCCTGAAAAATCGTTTCGTGATATAGGTTTTGACTTCAATATTGTTGTTTTTACAGATTCGGCAAGGTCTGCTGAACCTCCTATCAAATTAGGTATTTTTTCTGCAAGTATCTGAATTGTGTCTTCTGATGCGTTTCTTGTTGCAATCTCTTTTCCTTTCTCATATTTTGGGAAATGTTTTTCAATGTCATCTGGTATGTAAAGAGAGAAAAATTTTTCCCACATTTCTGCAAGGTCTTTGAACTTATTCTTATATTCCTCAAATTTTTTTACCCACTTTTCATATTCGCTTTTTAAAACTTTTCTTCTTTCTTCAAAGAATTTATAAACTTCTTGTGGAACCTCAAAAGGTCTATATTTCCATCCTATGTTCTTTTTTAATCCTTCAAGCTCTTCTGGACCGAGCGGAGCGCCATGTACTTTTGAACTCCCTTCCTTTGTCGGACTGAACCTACCTATTTTCGTATGAGCTACTATAAGAGATGGTTTATCTTCTACTTTTTTTGCTTCTTCGATTGCCTGCTCAATTGCTTCAAAGTCTTCTCCGTCTATTTCTAATGTATGCCATCCCATGCTTTCAAATTTTTTTCTTACATCTTCAGATAAGGTCAAAGATGTGGAGCCGTCTATTGTAATTTTGTTGCTATCGTAGATGTAAATAATTCTGCTAAGCCCGAGGTGTCCGGCAAGTGAGGCAGCTTCTTGTGAGATTCCTTCCATTATATCTCCGTCACTTACTATTGCAAAAATATAGTGGTCTATAATGTTGTATCCGGGTCTGTTAAAGATATCCATAAGTTTTCTTTGTGCTATTGCCATTCCGACTCCCATCGCAAAACCTTGTCCCAGAGGACCTGTGGTAGCTTCTATTCCATGTTCTGGAGAAAGCTCTGGATGCCCGGGAGTTATGCTTCCCCACCTTCTGAAATTTTTCAGATCTTCAATTTTTATGTCAAATCCCATAAGGTGTAAAACTGTGTATAGCATAGCAGAAGCGTGTCCTGCCGATAAGATAAACCTATCTCTGTTTTTCCATGTTGGATTATCAGGGTTCACTTTTAGTATTTTCCCCCAGAGCACTGCTGCTATCTCCGCAAGTCCCATCGGTGCTCCGGGATGACCTGACTTTGCATTTTCTACGGTTTCAGCAGAGATAACCCTTATTGTATGAGCTACAAATTGCAAAAGTTCTTTTTCTTTCTTTTCCACGATCGTTTCTCCTGTTTTATTGTTAGTATAAAATCAAACAGAATTCTTATGTTTAGTCTTTTTTAGGTGAATTTCTAAAAAATCCGTTTTTTACCTGATTGTATTTGAGATCAAGATATTTGTTCAAAACTTTAATTTCCCGAATTGAGATTTACTTTGAGATAAATTCTTTTAGGGCTAACAGTCTTTTATTTTCTGTTTATTTCAACTTGTGTAGAAGTTTTTGAAAGTTTGTTATATTGAAATTTACGGTGCTGTGAAATTCGTTAGGATTATCTGGAAGATTAAAGTCGGATAAATTTATATTTTCTTGCTTTGCTATTTCTAAAATCCACTCTTCTAATCTTGGACATATAACTATTAATTTGTTTGCTCTGGGCTTATCAAGATAAAGTTTTAAAGAATATTTTTGGTTCTCTAAATTCAAATTTCTAATGTACGGATGTGTGGGAGCCGATGGATCCTCATCGACAATACCTATAACATTTCTTTCCCTCTGCATTCTTCTGAATATTTCTGATTTTCCTCCAAAATGAAAAATTTCATCTGGAGTTTTGTTTGTCAAAACAATAACGAGTATCTTATCGGGTTTGCATTCTACATATATCAATTTGTATTTTTATCTTTTTTTACTTTTCAAATTTTTCAATGTTAAAAAATATATCTTGGGCATCTTCTAAAATCATTTGTTTTTCTTGTTCATTCAATTCTTTGAGTTTTGTCTGATAATTTTCAAGAAATACGACAAAAATTGCTACATCGGTTTCGGGAGCTTTTTCCAATATGGAATAGAGAAAATATTTATTATGTGTTGATATAAAGAATTGATTTCCAGAGTCATCTAATGCTATTGCTTTTGCGAGCGTTTTCGTATAATATGGAAAAGCATGAGCCTCCGGTTCTTCAAAAATAATAACTGCATCTTTATTACTTTTTATAGCAGTAAGATAAAATATTGTTCTTTGAAATGTATCTGATATAGATGAATATGGAAGAAGAATTGGTTTAGGAAAATTTCTATTCAAGACTTTTATTTTTGACTCAGCTCTTTCCAACACTAATTGCCATCCATATTCTTCAAGCAAATTATTAACCAAGTTATAAATCTTTTCGTTAGTTTCTAAGATGTAAAGCAAATTCTCTCCATCTGGTGGCAAAAGAAAATTACCAAAAGCTCTCGGAAAACTATCTAATATTCTAAATCTGTAGAATCTAAAATTGAGCAAAGGAGCATCAGATGGAAGATACAAGTGTGGTTCCGAGAAATTACAACTCATATCTAATGTATATCCAAAAATATTTTTCTCTGATTTTTGTCCGTATATGTAAACATGATTTCCTAATGCGTTAGCTTTCCAGATGCAATTATCTGCTTTAACTTCAATTTCCTGATGAACTTGATTATTAAAGAATAAGTCTATTGCTCTTTCTAATCTTACAAAGATTTTTAATTTTTCACTCAGAAATTTTTGGGGTAGAAAATCAAATGTAAATATTCCTAATGCTTCAAGGATGTTAGATTTTCCTGTGTTCGGTTTTCCTATGAACAAGTTTATTCTTTTTGCTTTGAATTCTAAATCTTTGATTGATTTGAAATTTTTTATTGAAATGTTCTTTATCATTTACTGCAAATATAAGCTTAATTATTCAAAAGCAGTTTGATAAACTT
>Ga0079995_1070484_pt1 | contig 20832 bp, 21 predicted proteins | sample FaiFalFF_MnMetaG_2_FD_69198 | JGI IMG/M metagenome (GOLD analysis project Ga0079995, IMG submission 69198) | Freshwater microbial communities from Yellowstone National Park, Wyoming, USA - Fairy Falls C (FF_Mn_C) (SPADES assembly) (version 4) | ecosystem: Environmental > Aquatic > Freshwater >...
CAGTATGATTCCTGCCTGAACGATGAGCAACGGCGAGAGGTCGAAGCGGCTGTCAAAGCGTGGTTGGTTTTCGGCGGGATTGGAGCACGCACGCGGCGCGGCTGCGGCGCCCTCAAAGCCACCAAAGCGGAGTGGCAACTTCCCAGCGATCGAGATCGTTGCGAAAAATTCATCGAGCAACTGCTGCTTCATCGGGGCGTCAACCGTGCCTGTGACTACCCGACACTGGGCGGTGCAACGATGATTATCGGTCAACCTCAACAAGATGCGATTGCTGTCTGGCGGGAACTGGGACGGTTTTGGGCACGATTCCGCAAGGGTCACTTCCCCGGTAACTACAACCCTATGTCAGGAGGACAGTGGAGTGATTACAGGCAAGTACTCTGCAAATTGTCAACCAATCCAGGCGATTCCCTTGCATTGGTGAAGCCCTACCTGGGGCTCCCTATTGTCTACCAAAAATTTCAAGGCGCCTGTTTTCACGGCACGATCGAACCCGCGCAAAGCGGTCGAATGGCGTCACCGGTCATTCTCAAGCCTGTCGCGCTTGATAACGGACAGTTCGCTCCACTCATCCTGGTGATGCGCACTAAGAAACCTGAACGAATAAAGATCGATAACAAGGAATATTCACTCCAAGCACCGACTTCAGACCGGGTGCTGCAAGCGCTGCAGGCAAACGATGTGTTGGATGCAGTCATCAATGCTGCCAAACGGCACTTCCCAAGTGCTCAAGTGATTCCACTATAGGAGGGATTTTGCGATGGCGTTCTTGGTGGTTTTTTCAATAGGACCTGTGCAGGAGTTTATTGCGGCTTCGCGGCGCACGGCTGACCTCAAAGCCGGCTCGCAGCTGCTGGTCGAAACGGCTCGCCGAGTTGCCGAGTTTTTGGAAAGCAAAAATGCTGAGCTTATCTTTCCTGCCAGTTCCGAAATCGATCCACCCAATAAACTGCTCTGCGTTGTGGAAAATAACCCTGAAGAACTGGTGCAAGAAGCGCATCGAGTTGCTCAAGATTATCTCTGCAAAGAGTGGCAAAAGGTAAGTCAATCAGTTGCTTCTCTGATTAATGAAAAATTGGCAAAGCAGCAAATCGACCAGTTTCTGGGGTTCTATGCGGCATGGGTGCCTTTGGATGGTGATTATGCCCGTGCGTGGCAAGAGGTGGAACGGCTGCTGGCGGGGCGCAAGGCGTTGCGCGACTTCAAACAGCCTCCATGTTCGCTAGAGCTGCCTAAAAGCCCCCTTGATCCTACCCGCGATACCGTTGTTAAATTGCAAGACGGTTCCCGTGTCTGCGAAGAGGCTCAGCGACATTTCCAGCTACGCCTTAAACCGCGGGAAACGCTGGACGCCGTTTCTCTCCTAAAACGCATTAAGGGGCGAGAAATGGGCGCACATGTACCCTCCACCAGCGAAATGGCGCTACGCTCCATCTGGAGCCTCGCACAACAGAAGGCTCCCCAAGCTGTGAGCGAAATGGAGCAAGTGGCACAACAGTTTAGAATAAGTGAGGTTTGCGACCTCTTCTTTCCAGGGCGATGGGACGATTTGGATACTGACCAGGAGCTGGATAAACCAACTCGTCAGCATCTGAGTAAGCTGCGTGAAACGATTTTGAAAACTGTCGGCGTGCCCGAAGAGCGTGTTGCCTATTATGCGGTTCTGCTGGCGGATGGTGATCGTATGGGGCATTGTATCGGTCAACTCCGGACAAAAAAGGAACATCAAGAGTTTTCCCAGCAAGTAGCCCATTTTGCCCAACAGGTGCCGAATATTGTGAAGCGACATGAAGGCTATTTGGTCTACTGTGGGGGCGATGATGTGCTGGCGTTGCTGCCTGCCAATCGCGCCCTCGCCTATGCTCAAGATCTCCATCAAACTTTTTGCCAGCATATTCCCCAAACGACGCTATCCGCCGGCATCGTGCTGGTGCATCATCTGGACAACTTGCAGAGTGTGCTGGAGTGGGCGCGTCAGGCGGAGCGCGAAGCAAAGAAGATACGCAACGCTCTTGCTGTTGCACTTCATCCCCGTAGTGGTGAAGCCCTAACTGCTGTCATTAATTGGCAGGATTTCCCGATATGGAGTGAATGGATTAGTGCCTTTCGGCAGGGTTTGGCACGCGGTTTCCCCTATGAGCTGTACGCGCTTGCAAGGGACTATGAACAGGTTAATATCCCCTCTGAGGTGCTGAGAGCCGAGGCGGAACGCATATTGCAGCGTAAGGAAGGCAGTGAGCGCGTTCAAGCGAACATCCCCGACTGGGCAATCCAGTCAGTGTCCAAACTGAAAGAGTTCGCGCAGCTTTTGATTATTGCCCGCTTCCTTGCCGATTATCCAGAGGTGAGTTGATGGCGGCGAAGATTGTATGCATCGAGGCACTTGACCCGTTGCTGTTTCGAGATGCGCGCCCCTTTAGCAACGAGCTGGGCGCACTGATGGCGCAGAGCCTGCCGGTACCGATGCCGGGCACCGTTGCAGGTTTTATTCGCACCTTTGTCGGCAACCAGCAGGGTTGGAACTGGAAGTGTGATTTCCAGCGCGCGCTCGCGATCAAAGTGTATGCGCCATTACTTTGGCGTCAACGAGGTTTCACTGGTGAGGGCGAGTTCATCCTACCCACCCCAGCAGATGCCCTGATTTATCGTGAGGGCAGCAACCTCCAAGTTGCTGTTCTGCGACCCTTCCAGCCACCCGCTAATGCCGGCTGCAATCTACCCCATCGCAAGCTCCTACCTCTCCGAGTCGAGGTAGACACAAAGCCCGAAGGTGGATATGGCTTTTGGAAATGGAGCGACCTGCAGGACTGGCTTTTAGACAAGCCCAAAGTGCCCTCTGAACCAATCGAAGGCTTGCTGCGCGAGACGCGCGTGCATGTCGCTATCGACGACACAAAAGGCACCAGTGAGGAGTCGCATCTCTACACAGTGGAGTACCGTACCTTTGAGCACCTGCAAGGAAGCGCCTACTATCGGTGGAGCTTGCTGGCACGCGTGGATATGCCTGATGATATGGAGGTCACTTTCGATGGGATAGGGCTGCTGGGTGGTGAGAAGCGCATCGCATATCTGCACGAATATCTGCACGAAGCGAATTGGTGGCTCAATTGCCCTGATTCTCTCCGCGCAGCTCTCTCGTCCACGCGCTATGTACGGATGATGTTAGCGACCCCTGCCATCTTCAAGAGTGGCTGGAAGCCCGATTGGCTCAATGACGATTTGGAAGGCTCACCGCCGAGTGTGCCCAATGTTCGGCTGCAGCTGATAGCGGCTGCTGTCAAACGACACGAGGCGGTCAGCGGCTGGAATTATGCTAAGCGGTGTCCCAAACCCGTGCGCTGGTTGGTACCTGCTGGCTCCGTCTACTTCTTCAAGCTCCTCGATGGCTCTGCGGAGGCATTGGCAAGCTGCGCCTGGCTCCAGCCCGTGAGCGACGCCGAGCCCGATCGGGACGCTGGCTACGGGCTGGCTCTGTGGGGCATCTGGAACAAATCTGAAACTGTAGGAGGGAATGAACCATGACAAACAGCAAAGCGAAAGCGGTCTACTTACACGCACTCACGCCTCTCCATGTGGGCACAGGGCAAGCAGTCGCAAACCTCGATCTGCCCATCGCACGCGAGAAAGCCACTGGCTTCCCCTTGATTCCCGCCTCCGCCTTCAAAGGCGTGTTGCGCGACTATTTTGGGAACGAAAGCTGGGTATCGACGGTTTTTGGTAGCGTCGATCAGGCAGGTGCGCTTGCCTTTACAGATCTGCACCTGCTCTGCTTGCCTGTGCGAAGTTACTTCGGCACCTTCGCTTATGTGACTTGCCCACTGGTGCTGCACCGGTATAACCGTGCTGCCAGCGCGTTCGGAGCAGGAAAGGAATTGCCCGATGTGCCCGAAGTGAGCGACGAAGATACAAGCCTCCGGATTATTCTCCCAAGCGAAAACGCGCTGGAACATAACGGTCAGGTCTACTTGGAAGACCTCGATCTAGAGGTCGACAAGAGGCAGAATGCGGAACAGGTAGCCAAGCAGATGGCTGATGTTTTCTACAAGAGCAAGCCCGATTTGTTTGTGAAGCGGTTTGCAATTGTTTCCGACAGCACTTTCAGCTTCCTTGCCGAGACAGCGACAGAGGTAGTCGCGCGGGTGCGCCTGCAAGATGAAACCAAAACGGTCGCTAAGGGCGCTCTATGGTACGAGGAGATGCTTCCTGCTGAAAGTCTGCTCTATGGCTTTATCACCGTCGCTGACCACTTTCGGCAGGACACCAATCCGCTTGAGAAACTGCCCAACAATGAGTTCACACTTCAGATTGGTGGTGATGCCACCGTCGGACGCGGCGTTTGTAGGGTGGTGATAGTGTGAAGACGCGAGCACAACACGATATGGAGCTGGCGCTAAAGTGCGTTCAGGAAGTGGAAAAAGAGGATGAAAAGGTCCGCCAGATTTATGGCGGATTATGCCATAGTTTCCCTGTGTTGGTGCGTACCTGCGGATTTTGTCAAGCCATCGCCTTTTCAGCAGACAAAGCACAAAGTGATGACCAAAAGCGTGCCAAAGCGCATCAGCTCCTGCTAAACCATGTTGCCCAGATTCTGGACATGGACACGGAACGCCTCCTAGAGAAGATTGTTGGTGCTGACGCGCCAACCTATCTGCGATACACTCGCCAAGTACTAAGTGCGTGGGTCTACTTCAAGCGGTTCGCCGTCTCCATCCTCAAAGTTCAGTCGGGAGGTGAACGCGAATGAATATTGAAGGCACTCCCGCCAGCCGCACTGCTTTGCAAAACCTAAATCTCAAGAACTGTGAGCATGCTGGACTCTTGCTTCAACGCTATCTGAAAGCACATAAACCCAAAGAGCGCGAAGCAGGGCAGCAAATGCCAGAAGAAAAGCTACTAGAAGCGGCACAAGCTACTAAAGCAAGTGAAGTTTATCAAGCTGTGTTCAGCAGATGGAAAGAGTGGGCACACAAGCGTTCCGTCCGTTTCACCCTGGAACTGGCAACACCTCTGGCAATAGGGTTGGGCAACGCCAGCCCGTTAGAGATCGGACTAACCCTGCACCATACCTACGGCATGCCGATCATTCCCGGTTCCGCGCTCAAAGGGCTGTGCCGACGCGGGGCAAGATTGCTCATTAAACAGAATCAGTTGAGCCAAGAGCCACTCGAGGTGCTATTTGGGCGCGATAGCACCGCCGATTCAGCCGGCGAAGCAGGCTATGTAGTTTTCTACGATGCCCTCTACGATCCCGATTCGGTTGGCGGTGAGCCTTTCCATCGGGATGTCATCACGGTTCACCATCCAAGATATTATGGTGGTGAAGGTGAGGCACCCACCGATTTTGATGACCCCACCCCTGTTCCCTTTCTGGTGATTAAACCAGAAGCGCGCTTCCTGTTCGCGTTGGACACCCCCAAAGGCTGGGAATCTTTTGTCAAGTCGCTTCTAATCTGGTGCCTTTGCCACATGGGAGTGGGTGCCAAGACCAACGCCGGCTACGGCTATTTCAAGGATGAGGATTCATCCCCCTCTTCTCAAGCATCGCCCATCATTACCGCGGAAACTCAGGTATGGCAAAAGGCTCGTCTCACCTACGATGCTGGCAGGCGTGTGCTGAAGGCGACCGCGGATAATTTATCTGCCGAGGCACAACAAAGAGAGACCGAGCAACTGCTTGGGCGCTTGCCAGACGATGCACGACAACAGATTCTGACGCGACGAACTCTTCAAGCCGATGTTGAGATTGAAATTCTTGGCAATCAGCGCAAAATTAAACGCATAATCGTCGAGGGTCATGGAGACTGAAAGGTTCGCATTATCGAGATCAAAGTCAAACGCTGCGTGGTGAAAGCCACGCAGCTACGCTTACGCTGGTTCGCATTATCGAGATCAAAGTCAAACGGAGGTAAACGATGCTCTTAATTAACTTCGCGCACCCGATAACGGAACGGCAGCGGGCGCAGATTGAGGCGATGACGGGCAGCACCATCGAACGCGTTATCGATGTGCCCGCACAATTCGATAACATGCAGCCCTTTGAACCGCAGGTGGTTGCGTTATTGGACAGGGTCGGGCTGACCTCGCAAGAGTGGCAGACGCTGCCGATCCTGGTGAACTTGCCCAGTTTGAATGTGATTGCGGCGGTGCTATTAGCGGAGCTGCACGGACGCACGGGGCATTTCCCGGCGGTGATACGCCTGCGCCCCATCCCGAACAGCACCCCGCCTCAGTTCGAGGTGGCGGAAATCCTCAATCTGCAGGCGATTCGGGATAGCGCTCGGCAGCGGCGGTAGGGGTATCCTGCAGCAGGTGATGCGCCTCCATGAGGGCACGGCTCAGGGTGTCCGCACTGAAGGCGCGAAGCCCGCGACGAACAAGGTGTGCCCCTGCTGCGGCATGCAGATAGGTGCCCGCCAAGCTCGCCTCCAGTGGGGGTAATCCCTGCGCCAGCAAGCCCGCAATCGCGCCCGTCAGCACATCGCCCGACCCGCCCGTCGCCAAGCTCGGCTCCGCAAAGGGCACAATCCATAGCCCCGACCCGTCGGTAACCAGACTGTACGCGCCTTTCAGCACAATCGTTGCCCGGTAGCGTTCCTGCAGGAGAGTCGCAGCACTGGGGCGGTCTGCCTGCACCTGGTGCGTCTCGATCTGCAGCAGGCGCGCCGCCTCGCCCGGATGCGGCGTCAGCACGGTACGGGACGGGAGCGGCAGCTCGCCACTGAGCCGTGCCAGCCAGTTCAAACCGTCCGCATCGATAACGAGCGGTCGCTCCCGCTGGCTCCACTGTTCCAGCAGCTCCAGCAGGGCAGCGCCCGTCGGCTCCAGTTGCCCCAGCCCTGGTCCAAGCGCCAGCACATCGAATCGCGCCCACTGCTCGCGGAGATAGCGCACGCCGTCGCGGGTGAGCGCGCCTGTGCCGCCATCGGGTAGGGGCAAGGTCATCAGCTCCGGATAGAAGCTGGCAACCTGCGGCTGGATCGAAGCGGGCACAGCGACGGTCGCCAATCCTGCCCCGATACGCAACGCCGAGATGCCTGCCAACGCCGGTGCGCCCGCCATGCCCAGCGAGCCACCCACCACCAGCACATGCCCGCGATGCCCCTTGTGCGCATCGGGCTGCCAACAGGGCAACATCGACTGCACATCGTGGCTGTTCACGAGGCGCGCCGCGCTTTGGAGGGCTGTAAGGCGCGACGGCAGAACCCCTATCGGCACGGCAACCCATTTGCCCACGCAGCGCGGACCTGCATTCAGGAAAAAGCCGAGCTTGGGCAACGCCATCGTCACAGTGTAGGTGGCTCGTATGGCGATACCCCACTCGCGCCCCGTGTCCGCATCCAACCCGGAGGGGATGTCCACCGCCACGATGGGGCGACCGGCGCGGTTCATCGCATCGATAAGCGTGCGAAACGGTTCGCGCACCTCGCCCTGCAACCCGGTGCCGAAGAGCGCGTCCACCAGCAGGTCTTCGTCGCGGAACAGCGCGGGGTCGGGTGCTTCGGGCAGCGGCAGCGCAGGGATGCCATACGCCTGCAGGATGCGCCACTGCGTCGCCGCGTCGCCGCGAAACTCGTCGGGGCTGTGCGCCAGCCACAGGTGTACCTGCGCGCCTGCCTCGTGCAAATACCGCGCGACGACCATCCCGTCCCCACCATTATTGCCCTTGCCCGTCAGCACCGCCACACGCTTGCCCGCAATCGGCGCGAACCACTCGGCGATGCGCTGGAACACCCCGTAGCCCGCGCGCTCCATCAGCACCAGCGACGGGATGCCGTCCTCTTCAATCGCCGCGCGGTCTAAAGCCCGCATCTGCTCGGAATCGACAATCGGAATGCCGCGCATCATACCAGCTGGTCAATCTGCTGCGCCAGTGCGAAGTCCTTCTCGGTCAGCCCGCCTGCCGAGTGGGTGCTGAGTCGCAGCGTCACCTGTTTGTAGCGGATGTCGATGTCGGGGTGGTGGTCGGCGCGTTCCGCCAGCAGCGCAACCTGCACCACAAACCCCATCGCCTCGCGAAAGTTGCGGAAGTTGAAGGTGCGGGCGATTTCGATACCCTCGCGCGTCCACTGCGGCACGCGCGCCAGATACCCTGCCAACTCCGCTTCGGGAATGCGTTCCATAGCACCATTCGGGATTCGGCGGCGGGCGGGGGAGTTCCTGCAACAAAGCAGGGTATGCGGGCGTCCCACCCACAGCAGGAATCATGGGGGCTTGCGTTCTGTGTCTATGATGTCGTGATTGGTATTGGGTATAATCGAAACATGCAAGGAGGAAACGAACGATGCAGGCATTAGTTCACGCGATTACAACGGTTCGAGGGCGTATTCAGACACACGGTCCGCTGTACGCCAACAAAGAGTATCAAACTCGCTATGGATTGATCGACCCGATACTCCGCGCGCTGGAATGGGATATAGCAAACCCTGACGAGGTGCAAGTTGAATATCCTGTCGTAGTCAACGGCCAGAACAAAGCCGCTGATTATGTCTTGCTGTGTCAAGGCAAGCCGCTTGTGGTCATTGAAGCGAAGTCGCTATCAGGAAGTCTTGCAGGGGCGTCAAATCAAGGATTTGGATATTGCAGTAGTCTCGGTGCAGCTTACCTGGTATGTACCGACGGCGATCAGTGGGAGTTCTATGAAACACAGAACAAGCAGCTCTTAATGCAAACAAAGATTTCGTCGCTAAGTGTTTGTGATGCCGCGCAGAAACTTCTTTGTCTCTGGAAGCCAATCGTCTGTACTTCTCCAAAAAATATACCTCAAATATGCACTCCCGTTAGCTCTGTTTCGTCCCAGCGTAAATCTACACGCAAATCGAGAGGTGGACAGCAATCGATTCCGCCCCCAGTACCTGGTGCAATTCCACTGTGTAGGTTCCCGTATAATTTAGTTTCAGGGAGAACACAGCCTCCTTCCAACATCTACTTTCCGCCCAGCTATAATCCGATCTCCGTTAGATCCTTTAAGGACATCCTGGTGAAGGTAGTCGATTACTGCGATAGCTTGGGGAAAATTCCTTCGGGAGGCATTGATAAGATTGTCGTGCCATCGGGTAGCCCTCTCAAAAACCCTTCACGCTATTCTCAAGAAAAATCGTGGTTTGTCCTTACCCATGGTAGCGCGAAACAGATGGTGGACTATGCAATTCGCGTGCTGAAAGCCTGTGGAATTGACCCATGCACCGTTTTCGTATTATAGTCCATCAGCCCGACGCCCGCTATCGCTTGCAGCCCCTGAGGTAAACTTGGGGATAGGTATGACGCTGGAGACGCTTCTGAACGCCAAGCGGGACGAGATTCTGCAACTGTGTGCGTAGTACGGCGCACGAAATGTGCGGGTCTTCTTCGCGAGGAAGGCTGATACTACCCTCGTGCCAATCCCCCTCGACTCGTCCCTCAAATTTATCTGACGGATTAGACATGGTAGATGCCTTCCTATATTTTCATCGTTTTGTATTATACCTGGTCTTCATATGCTGGTAAGATGCCAGCCTCCGCTTGACTCTTTTTAGGAGTGTGTGGAGCAGGGTATAATGGGGCAACAGGGGGAGCCAGAGATGAAAGCGTATCGCTTGGATTTGAATGATGTAGTGCAGCATCCCGGGCGCCGGGTCGAGTACCCGATCGAAATCTGGTTGGAGCGGGAGGAGGCTCCCCCCTTGGCGGAACCGATACGGGGCACGCTGATAGCCGAGAGTGGCGGACGCATTTTGCGTATCGCAGGCGAGTTCCACACCGTCGTGTGGCTGGAGTGCGGACGCTGCCTCGTCTTCTACCGCATGCCTCTCGAGTTCCGCATCCAGGAGGAGTTCCCGCTGGTGGGCACACCGGCGGGGCTGAATCCTCACGGCTACGCAGAGGTGGAAGATCGGGACTCGTTTCCTGTGTTTGAAGGGAACGGACTCTATGTGGATGAGTTGTTGCGGCAGTATCTGATTTTGAATCTGCCGATAGCGCCCGTGTGCCAGCCCGATTGCAAGGGGCTTTGTCCCCGCTGCGGGCAGAACTTGAACGAGGGCAGCTGTAGCTGCCCGCCGCGCGCCGGGCATCCCGCCTTTGAGGCGCTCGCGCGCGTCTGGTACGCCGAAGAAAACGATGAGGAGAACAGGAGGTAAGCGATGGGCAATCCGAAACGCCGACATACGCACACACGCGGTGCGAAACGACGCACCCATTATAAACTGGACATGCCCGGCCTGAGCCGGTGCAAGCAGTGTGGTGAGCTGCATCCGCCTCACCGCGCTTGCCCCGTTTGCGGCTATTATCGCGGACGCAAATACAGCCAGGCGATTATAGGGGTCGAGACCGAAGAGTGATGCGCATCGCGGTGGACGCGATGGGGGGCGATTATGCCCCCCAAGAGGTTGTGTTGGGCGCACTCGAATCGGCGCGACAGGTGAGCTTCGACATTGTGCTGGTGGGCGACACCACCCAGATCGAAGCGTACCTGCCTGCGCGCGGTCGACCTGCCAATCTGCACCTGCGCCACGCCTCCCAAGTGGTCACGATGGACGACTCACCTGTGATGGCGGTGCGGCGTAAGCGCGACTCCTCGCTGGTGGTGGCAGCGCAGATGGTGCGGCAAGGCGAGGCGGACGCACTCGTCTCGATGGGCAACACCGGCGCGGTCGCCGTCGTCGCCAAACTGCTATGGGGCAGCCTCCCCTATGTCGACCGACCCGCTATCGCCACGGTGCTGCCCACCTATGCCGGACGCTGCGTGCTGTTAGACAGCGGCGCCACCGTCGATTGCACCCCGCGCCACTTGCTCGACTTCGCGCTGATGGGGCAGATTTACGCCGCGCAGGTGCTGGAGATTTTAAACCCGCGCGTGGGACTGCTCAATATCGGCGAGGAAGCCACCAAAGGCAATACGCTCACCAAAGAGGCATACCAGTTGCTGCAAGCCCACTTGAAAGAGGAGTTTGTCGGCAATGTGGAGGGCAAAAGCTTCTTTGAGGGCGTGGCGGATGTGGTGGTGTGCGACGGCTTTGTGGGCAATGTGTTTCTGAAGACGGGCGAGGGTGTCGCCGAGACCATCCTCAAAATCGTGAAGGAGGAGTTGACGCGCAATGTGTTTAACCGACTGCCCTTGGCGATGCTGAAGCCCGCCTTTGAACGCATCAAGCGTCGGCTGGACTATCGGGAATACGGTGGTGCGCCGCTGCTGGGTGTGAACGGCGTCTGCATTATCGGGCACGGTCGCTCCGATCGCTATGCGGTGCGTCAGGCGATAGCGGTCGCGGCTCAGGCGGTCGCCAATCGGCTCGTTCCCACCTTGCGCCACGCGCTGGAGCTACTCCATCGCGACAAGGAGGGCTGAGCGTTGCCGCTGCGTATCACGGTTCTGGGTTGCGGCACCTCGATGGGCGTTCCTCAACTCGGTTGTCGCTGTGCCGTCTGCACCTCCAACGACCCGCGCAACCACCGCACCCGCCCCAGCATCCATCTCCAGCAAGGCAACACGCGCGTTCTCATCGATGCACCCCCGGAGTTGCGTCTCCAACTGTTAGCCACCCGCCTCGATGAACACCTCGACGCGGTGCTGATTACGCATACGCACGCCGACCACATCATGGGGCTGGATGATGTGCGCGGCTTCACTTTGCGCACGGGCAAGCCGATGCCGGTCTATGCCGAAGCGTCCGCCCTGCACGATTTGCGGCGCGTGTTCCACTATGTGTTCCATCCCTTTCCACCTGGTACCAGCACGCCCCAGATCGAGTTTCGCGAAATCCCTGCCGTTGGCGTCTCCCTCCAAATTGGGGAGATGTCCATCGAACCGTTGCGGGTCTTTCACGGCGAGATGCCGATCCTGGCGTTTCGCGTGGGGCAGTTCGCCTATGTGACGGATGTGAGCTATATCCCGCCCGAAACGCTCTCGCGCCTACAAGGGCTGGAACTGCTGATTCTGGACGCGCTGCGCTTCGAACCCCACCCGACCCACTTTAACTTGGAGCAGGCGTTGCAGATGGTAGAGACGCTGCAGCCGCGCCGCACCCTCTTCACCCACTTGACCCACGCCTTCGACTACGAGACGGTGAATGCCCAGCTGCCCCAAGCCGTGGAACTGGCTTACGACGGGCAGGTGGTGGAGGTGGAATCCTCGCCCTGAAATTGCCGTGAAATAGGCAAGGCGAGGAGCCAGCTACCCCTTAGCGTGGCGTGGTATCCTGGCGCCTCTCCTGAACCGAAACCACTTTGTCGACGGGGATGCGCTCACTGAGCGCGAGATGGTGGGGGAAGGTGAGTCGCATCTCAGGCAGAACCCATTGGTTGCCCCGCTGAATCGGCTTGATGCGCATTACAACCATGCTTTGCTTAGCTTGCGAATCAGCCGCTGAGCTGGTAGTGGGGGGACTCATAAGAGAAGCGTTGGGTGGAGGGGTAAAGCTGACCTCAGGCTCACGCCCATACTGTCTGTATAGTGGGGATGCGCGCTTCGCTTCGTCAGGTATCGTTATTAGAAATGCTAAACAAGCCGTGCCTTTATCTTGAGAGGAAAGGAAACCTTCGTCGATTTGGGATAGGAACGCCACCTCGGCGCCGCTGGGTGTCTTATAGACCCTCTTTACTGGAACCGCGAGGTACCCATATTGCCCTTTCGTACCAGCTGGTACAGATGTTCCGTATCGGTTTAGTGGAACACGCTCCAAGCGAATAGACGCGCCTGTCAAGTCAATCTCCTCATTATGCGTTGCGAACTTCTGAAGGAAGCCGATGACTCGAAAATAGCGGTAGCGCCACGGTATGAAGTAGGCGAGACCTCCAACATACCCTGAACCGTATGTGTGATTGATGTACAACCCACAGCTATAACCCTCTTTGAGAGGGTCTTTGGGGCTGATTCCCGTTTTGGATGTCACCGAGACCCATTCTGGAACTGCATCTACGATGGCGAATAGCCAGCTAATGGGCTTCTGGGTGCGCACTGTGGCACCGCGCAAACCGATGGTGAACTCCATGGTGGGCGGTGAGGTTTGCCTCTGGTGACAATCAACGCCTGGTTGAACCTCTATCTCCGCGAGTCGAACCCACTCATCCCCAACATCAGACTTTTTAATAGCCTGTGTCGGCCGGGGTAGTAAAATCCGCCAACGCGCTGAAGAATCACCCATTTTCACATGGAGGTCAAAATATCGAATCGAGGGAGGATTGTTGAGCGGCAAGCGAACAACAAGAGTCTCTTTATTTACAAATTTATAGCAAACTTTACCCATAAAAAAACCACCCATCTGCATGGTGGGATGGACATTTCCTGCTGAATCGCGAACTTCGACCTTGAAGTTTGTATCTCGCCAATAACCCCGATAACCCAAATCCGCTAACTCTGGCGATAGCTGAATAAACACCTCCATGTGGTGCAATAGCACCATACTACCCTTTACGAAATCGATCTTGGTTAGTCGAAACCCGTTTTGTTTGGCAGGAGTGGCGCGGGCTAAATGCCTATAAGGAGAGATGTACTGGAACCAATACCAGGTAATCGCTCCCAACACCAACAATAGGGCTCCAATCACGATTAATCCGCGCTGCATCGGCGTCATCTCGCCTCCCCTATAATAACAGCCGCGCCCTTATTATACCCGTCGTTAAAAGCAACAGAATGTTTTGCTTTCGCGAGCAAAACCGCATCGGTTCGCTACCCTTCGCCGCTATTCCCCTTCGCACTATAGGTAGAGGGTCGCCCCACAAAGTCGGGTTTGCCACCTCTTCGTTCGGCGATCCTGCCAGATTTCAAGATGGTAGTGTTCGTCACCGATGATAAAGGAGTTGCTCTTATAGGGGATGAAAGTGGCGGGGAATACTTGGCTACCGGTGGGGACAGGAGGGGCACATTGGTTGCACGCACGGGCTATCGCTTTATCTCCAGCCCGTTCCTCCACTCCGACAGCCAGCCAAGCAGCTTGCCCCCGCACAGTCTTCCCGTTGACTTCGATTTTCAACGCGGGATCGGGTTGTGCCACATGCCGAATAGAGTAGCGGGGCTCCTCGCCCGTACCGCCTTCGAAAGATTGCCCGATGGGATAACCCACTTCTTTAATAAAAGCCAGACGGGGCACCACAATTACTTGCATGGTCATTCTGCGCTTTGTCGCTTGGGAGATGGCTTTCTCCTTGTTTGCAAGAGCGGTATCGTTGTTCTGATAGGAAGCTTGCCGCTCTCGATGGCTCACAGGTGTGGGGAAGGTAATATAGAGGACAGTATGCCATTCGATTTCGAGCGGCAGAGGTGCCTTAACGCCCGTTAGCTGGACAACAAGCACAGGCGGCACACGCCCATCCCAATAGGCAATAAGCGGGATTCTGATATCCATGCATTTTGCGCCTTGGCAGGCACCACGACCACTACGGTCGGTTTCCAATACCGCATGTACCAATTGCTTTGTTTGCTCGGCAGTGAGCCTGAGAAGATTGCGTGCGCTCTGCATAGTTCATCACCTCATTAGGTGAGACGATTTGTGGCATAGATTGATTTCGCACCCATGCGGAGATCGAGGCAACATTGATGTCAATCTGGGGTGAGGATGTTTGAGTCATCTGGCAGAATTCCAGCGCGTTCCCAACCTCGCAATCGCGGATTGGTACTAATCTGGTAGGCAGGAGGATAGGGCATCGGAGCGAATCGAAAGCCCGACGACAAGGAGGGAGTCGGTATGGCAAACAGCAACGGAACGAGGGAGCGTTGGGCGACGCGGATCGGGCTGGTGCTGGCAATGGCGGGGAACGCCATCGGCATCGGCAATTTCTTGCGCTTTCCGGGTCAAGCCGCGGCGAATGGTGGCGGCGCGTTCATGATACCCTACTTTATCGCGCTAATTTTCATGGCGATACCGCTGATGTGGTTGGAGTGGGCACAGGGTCGCTATGGCGGCGCGCGCGGACATGGCACCACGCCCGGCATGTTTCAACTGATGTGGCGGAGCCGCATCAGCAAATATCTGGGCGTGCTGGGGCTGTTTCTCCCCACCGTCATCCTCATCTACTACTCCTATCTCGCCAGCTGGACCATCGGCTACAGCATCTACACCGTCTTTAACCAGCTGCCGAAGGTGCAAGAGACGGGCATTACAAAGGACGATTTGGCAGCCCTGGCGCGCGGTGAGATTCGCGACCGTGTGCTGCAGGGGTTGCCTATCACGCGAGCTGATGTGGACGCCTTTCTCACTCAAGGAGTTGCCACCAGCCAGATGGTGGAGTTCCTCAAAACGCTCAACCTTTCGGAAGAAGAGATTACCCAGCTAAGCCCAAAGGAGCGGGTGGAGAAGTTGGAAGCCGCAATCATCAAGGAGCGAATTGTTAAACCGTTCGATAACGCGCGGAAGGCATATGCTGGTGCCATCACACCCGACGGGCAGCCTGTCGGCGACATTTATCGCGTGCCGCTGTTCACCTATCTGGTTTTTATTGGGGTGTTCGTCTTTAGCCTGTTCGTGTTGGCACGCGGTATATCGGGCGGGATTGAGGTGCTGGCGAAGGTGGGGATGCCGCTGCTGTTCATCTTAGCGGTCATTTTGGTGATTCGCGTGTTCACGCTGGGGCATCCCGTTTCGGAAGCGCTCGGTCCACTGAATGGGTTGGCGTTTCTGTGGGAGCCGAAGTGGTTCATCGAGCGCAACGGGCGCGAGGTGTTCGTGCTGTTTGACCCGCAGGTGTGGTTAGCAGCGGCGGGTCAGATTTTCTTCACCCTGAGTTTGGGTATGGGCGCGATTCAGTGCTATGCCTCCTACCTGCGCGAGGAGGACGATGTGGCGTTGACAGGGCTTTCGACCACCTCGGCGAATGAGTTTGCTGAAGTGGTGCTGGGTGGCTCGATTGCGATTCCGGCGGCGGCGACCTTCTTCGGCATCACGGCAACGCAAGTCATCGCCTCGCAAGGCACCTTCTATCTGGGGTTCGCCTCGATGCCGCCTGTGTTCGAGTTCATGCCGCTGGGGCAGGTGCTGGGCGCGCTCTGGTTTTTCCTGCTGTTCATCGCGGCGATTACCTCGGTGATGGCGTTGGCGCAGCCGATGATTGCCTTTCTGGAGGACGAATTCGGGCTGCCGCGCGGGAAGGCGGTGGCTATTCTGGGCGCGCTGTGGCTGCCCAGCACGCACCTGTGCATCTTTTTGAGCGGCTCGCTGGATGTGATGGACTTCTGGGCAGGCACTTTCGGTCCCCCGCTGTTCGCTTTGATTGAGGTGGTGCTGATGATGTGGATTTTCGGCGCGGATCGTATCTGGGCGGAGATTCTGCGCGGTGCCCAGCTGCGCCCGTTCCGCTTCTTCTACTATAGTGCGAAATACATCGCGCCGCTGATTCTGGCTTTTGTGCTGGGCTTCTGGGTATGGCTGAACATCGTCGTGCCCATTCTGAACGGCACCATCCTACAACAGGGCGTGGAGGGTCAAGGTACGGGCTGGACAGTGTGGCTCACCCGCCTGTTCCTGCTGGCGCTCTTTATCGCGATGTGTCTGATGGTGCGCGTGGCGTTCAAACGCAAGGAGGTGACGGCATGAGCGCAAGTGGCTGGGTCTTTATGCTGCTGGCGTGGGGCTTTGTGGGCGGGCTGTTCGTCTACTGCTTCTACCGCATCCTGTTGGGCGATGCGCGCACCTGACCGATGGGCACTCACCCTACCTCATCGGGTACGAGGAGGCTAATCTGCACCACGCCCTGCTCGGTCAGCACGGTGGGTTGGAGACGCAGGTGGCGCTTGAGCAGCTCGCTCTGGTACTGCAGCTGTCGCTGCTGCATCTCGCGCTCGACCAACGATTGCGCCAGCTGGCGTAGCACCGATTCGTCGGGTGGACGGTAGAGGTAGTCATAGGCGCCCGCGCGGAAGGCGTCGCGCGTCGTCTCAAAACTCACCGCTTGCGTCGTGACCAACAGGTAGGTGGGTTCAGGATAGCGCGCCTTGAGCGATTGAAGCACCGCTATGCCGCTCGTATCGGTTGCGTCCGCGGCGGTGAGGCATGTGTCAATCAGCACGATGTGAGGGCGATGCTGCGCCAATATCTGGAGCGCTTGCGGCTCGGTGTTGGCGTAGTGCCATTCGAAGTCGGGATACTGGTTGCAAAGTTCCTGATAGAAGTCGGGCACATCATCGTAGACGAGCAGGCGCGGGCGCGGTGGTTCCACCTTCAGCGCATCCGTGTGGAGTTGGAGACGGATGGTCTGCATGGCGTGCCACCGCTCACCCATCTGCATAGCGGCGTTCTTGATGGCAGGGAGCAGCACATGCTCCACCTTGCGCTGGATGTCTTCCGGCTGCAACGGTTCCTCTTCCTCCGATTTTAGCAGCCACGCGAGCAGCGGCTCCTCGTACTCCAGCACCTTACCGAACTGCTTGTAGACGCGCTCGCAGGCGGCTTGCAGCGTGCGCTGGGCAATCTGGTGGAGCGTCTCCTGATTGAGCGGCTGGAAGGGGATGAGGATTGGCACCAAGTTGAGAATCGTTTCGGGGAAACCCGCTTCCTCCATTTGGCGCATCAGGCGGGTGGGGTCGTTGGTTGGCTGATGGCGCTGGGCGCGCCCGAAGCCGATGGCACGCTCGCCCTCCGCGCCCAGCTCGTAGGCGAAAATCAATATCGCTTCACGGAAGGCGACCTGCTGCCCGCGCCCATCCTCGCAATAGCCCTTTTCTAAAATGGAGCGGAACAGCTCTTGGGCAGCGGGTGTGGTCTGTTCAATGCCACGCAGGTAGATGACACAGCGCGGAAACTCGATCACATGGTTGGTCAGAACGCCGCCGCGTTCCCAGCCGATATAGGGCGGCTTGACGCCAATGAGGCTATCCAGCTCGTCCGCGCTCAGGTGGTAGCGGCGTACCAGCGTGCGCAGGTCGATTTCGAGGAAGGCTTTCTCGTTGCGACACAGGTGCAGGGCGAGCAGGCGTGCGGTGAGCGTCTTGCCCACATTGGGCGGACCCGCGAAAATCATCGCCAGGCGCACGCCCGAGGACGGCTCGCGCGTAGAGAAACTCTCGTTCACCGCTTGCTCAATCAACTGCAACGCCTCCGCTTGCCCCAGCACCTGCTCGCCCAGCTTGGCTGCCAAGTTCTGATAAGTGGCTTGGGTCATCTCCTCGACGGGGATTTGCAAGCGTTTGGCGAGCACTTGGTAGACATCTTGGGGCTGGACGGTGTACGGGGGTGTGCCGTGCAGCACGACCCACGCGCCGGCAGCGTCGAGCAGGTCAATCGCCTTGTCGGGGTAGTGGCGGGTGGGCATAAACCGCTCGCTCAGATCCAGAATCACTTCGAGGGTCTCGTCGGGGTAGCGCACGCCGTGATGCTGTTCATAGAGGCTGCGCACCTCACGCAGGATACGCTGCATCGTCTCCCTCGATGGCTCCTGCAGGGTCACCACCTGAAAGCGTCGGGCAAGGGCGCGGTCGGTCTCGATATGCTGCACATACTCCTGACGGGTGGTGGCGCCGATACAGCGCATTCTCCCCGAAGTCAGCAGCGGCTTGAGCGCGTTCGCCAAGTCCAGCGTCTGCCCGCCAACCTGCGTGCCCACGATTGTGTGCAGCTCATCGATAAACAGGATGATGCGGTCGCCGTACCGTTCCAGTGTCTGACGAATGGCTTCGAACCGCTCCTCCATCATACCGTGATACTGCACACCCGCGCGCAGGGCGGTCAGATTCAGCTGCAGCACGGTGTAGCCTTGCAGCTGGGGGATTTCGCCGTTGTGGATGCGCAAGGCGAGGTCCTCCACCAGTTTCGTTTTGCCCACCCCTGCGGGACCGACCAGCGCCACATTCGGTTTGGTGCGGCTCAACAGCCCCAGCACCAGCGCCTCGCGTTCGGCGTCGCGCTCGTAGGCGGGGCTGAGCTTGCCCTCCGCAGCCAGCTGGCTGAGGTTAATCGTGTAAGGTGCGAGGGCTTGGAGCGCGCTGGCGGGCAGAGGCGACGCAGCGGGCTTCGGCATAGCGGCACGCACCTGCTCTGCTGTCATGCCGAACTGCTGCATCAGGGCGCGAATCGACGGCGACTCCATCTCGATGAGCGTGGCGAGCATATCGTGGGGCGTCGCTTCGGAACGCCCCTGCTCCTGACAGCGCGTCTGCACCTGCCTATGAAAGGCGCGTACCTGCTCGTCCACCCCCACGCGGGCTTCAGGCTGGCTCTGGCGCAGTCGCTCCAGCTCCTGCTGCACCGACTCGGGCAGGTTCAGCGTCGGCAACTGGGGCGCGAGGATGCACCACACGCCCCACCAGAGGTCGTCCAGCGTGAGCAGCCGCGCCTCCTGAAGAGCACGCGCTTTGGCGCAACGCCAAACCTCCTGCGCCTGTGTGTTGTAGCCGCTAACCATAGCACCCTGTTTATACTAGCTCATCTTGCGCCTTTGGTCAAGGGGTATCACGCTTTCCGCTCCCTGTAGGCAACAAGCCGCCGTTTGCGCCGCTACGCCTCTACACCTCCTTCAGGTCGTCGTCCCTGTCGCGACGCTTGGGCGTGTCGGAGTCGCCGCTCTCGCGTTCCAACGCCTCCAGCAGACCGCGCAACAGCCCGCCGAGCGCTTCGCGGATTTGGCGCATCTCATGCCCGCGATCCTCGGCGATGAACTGCTCCGCGCTCAGTTCGCCCGCCACAATCCGACGCAGAATCGGCGCATACCGCTCCGCCGTCTCGATCGCCACACGCATCGTGTGGGTGAACTGCTCGTAGGTGAAGGTGTTCTGGTCAATCGGCACATCGACGGAGAAGCGGACTTCGCCGTCGCTGGGGTCATAGGCGAACTTGCCCAGAATGATACGGTAGTTGATGTAAACCATCGCCTGCCACAGGTCGCTCAGTCGCTCGCGCGGCGTGCTGTCCAGCGGCGCGCTTAGTATCCGAACCACTTTGAACGAGAGGCAGTTTTTCTCCACCATCGGGTCGATGGTCATCGTGTAGCCCTCGCTCTCTGCAGAGGAGCGCCAGCCCGTGTGGATAAGACCCTCTTGTTCGAACGGCTCGTCCACAGCTTGATAGCGGCTCCACCCGAACCGCTCCAGATAGCCCTTCAGCATCTGCAAAGTTACGCTTGCCATTGTTCCAGTCCTCCTTGCTTAGAGGATACCGAATTTATACGCCCATCGAAAAACGATTCCTGCTACTTTACACCCCCACGCACTGGAATGCCGCCCAAAAGTACGGGTGTGCGAACGGTCGCTCCGTGTCGTCCATCAGGGCGAACCGTCGTTGGACGGGCAACAGCTGCACCAGCGCCATCCGCGTCATCTCGGTCAGCGCAACCTCCCGCGTCGGCTGCCCCGCCGCCGCTGCCTGCGCCTCAAGAATCTCCTGCGCCTGCGCCGCTGTCAGCTCGCGCAGCCACAGTTGCGCCTCGCGCAACGCCTCCACCTTACCAACGCCCGCTTGCAGCAACTCATACGCCTTGCCCATCAACAAGCCCGTCGCCACATCCGCTACCGCCCATAAAGTGCCCCACGCCGTCGGCGCGCCCGCGTACAGTGGACCCAACGCGAGCCCGAAATGCTCGTCTGCCTGTCCCCACAAGCGTCCCCAACGGCTGGTAATAGTGCTTCGGCGAGGGTTCGATCAGGGCGACATCGTGGATGCCCTGCCGCGCTAACTGCGCTGCGACGGTAATGCCCGCCGTGCCGCCGCCGATAATCGCGACGCGATGCCGATAGGTCTCCCGCGCCTTGACAGGCGCGCTGCCCCTACTGCTGTGTAGGTCTGCATATGCATTACTTCCATGAGGATGAGAGGCGATAGGGCGGGAAAAGGATTCATCAAACCGCTGGCTATGCAGCGCGTTGCTTGTGCTGGGCAACCCAGCGCAACAGCATCACCTGAAGCGCGTCCAGCGTGAGGGGCTTGCTCAGGT
>Ga0079995_1059367_pt1 | contig 20811 bp, 17 predicted proteins | sample FaiFalFF_MnMetaG_2_FD_69198 | JGI IMG/M metagenome (GOLD analysis project Ga0079995, IMG submission 69198) | Freshwater microbial communities from Yellowstone National Park, Wyoming, USA - Fairy Falls C (FF_Mn_C) (SPADES assembly) (version 4) | ecosystem: Environmental > Aquatic > Freshwater >...
TGCCTGATAGTATTGTAGGAATTGCTTTAAGTATATCAGGAGCTTTAGATGTCATTGGTTCATATCCTGCTGGAATCATAATAGATAGGAAGGGAAGAAGTGTAAGTGGACTTGTAAGCTTTGGAATATTAGCAATTGGATTCATTTTATTAGCCTTATCATTCAATTACCTGTCTTTTTATATTGCATCTATTATATTGGTCTTGGGAACGGCTTTAGTGCAGGTTTATTAATTACTGTTGGAAGCGATATAGGATTCAGTTTGGGAAGGAAAGAAGGAGCAACGTTTTTGGCTACGTGGCAATTTACAGGAGATATAGGATCAGCATAGTTTCCTGTATTCATAGGAGGAATGGCTGAAGTGGTTCCTTTACCTTTACTAACTGCTTTAATTGGAGTAACATCGGCTCTATTGGCATTGTCGATTAATAAAACTTTCAAGAGAATTGATTCTGCTATTTTTGGAAGCTGAACTACCTAAGTTAATAGTGCTAAATTTTAAAACCCTAAAGGAAGTGTTATAAGGTTCGTATACTATACCGCTAATTTTTAGCAATTTCACTTTAAATCGGATAATCAAAATTAACTTTAATCCAAATTTTATATCATAGATAATAAATGAATAGATAAGAGTAACATATTGGAGTAGAGTAGAAGACAAAACAATATTTTACCAGGTTTTGAAAAGTTCGCTTCATAAATTAAGTAAAATTTTAATTTTTTATATATATTAAATTTTATATAAAAATTATGAATAAAAATGTTATTGTAATAGGTGCAGGAGTATGGGGATTAAGTACTGCTTTTCACCTAGCAAAGGAGGGAATTAAAGATATTCTTGTTCTTGAAAAAAATTATATAGCGTCGCTACAAAGCGGTCATACTTCTGGAATTGTGAGACAGCTTTATTCCAATGAGACAACAGCAAAGATGGCTAGGTTAAGTTTAGAATATTTTAAGAATTTTAAGAACAATGTGGGTGAAAGTTTGTATTTTAACGAAGTTGGATTGCTTGCAATCAGCTTTGAAAAAGATCAATTATTAAATACCGTAAAAAAATTAGAAAGTTTGGGAATAAAATATGAGATGTTTGATAGCAATTCCATAAAGAAATTGGATAGAAATTTAAAAATAAGAGATGATGAAATTGCGGTCTTTGAACCTGAGGCTGGATATTTGGATCCTATTGAAGTTGCATGGGCCTTTGCCAAATCAGCTAGGAATAAAAATGTCCAAATCAATGAAGGAGAGAAAGTTCTATCAATATCAAAAAAAGAAGGAAAGTGGATTGTTAGAACCACTAGTAAAGAATATGTTGCAAATAAACTTATAGTTACAGCGGGAACCGAAACTCCTAAGTTGATAAAGGATTTTGTGGATCTGCCTGTTTACATTATTCCTTATCCTTTATACTATTTTAAGCGTCCGAGAGAATTTGATTCCTTGAAGTACATCTTTGCCGACTTTTCATTAAATTTTTATGTGAAGCCTGAAGATATGAATCAATTTGTAATGGGCGCCCTTCACTCTCAAATGAGCTATGCAGGTACAGAAGGATTTGTACCAGATGAATCTTTCCATTGGTCTAAGGTTGATACAGAAATATATCGAAGACCCGATTATGAAACATTGAAAGCATATATTGAAGGGCTTCAATCAAGATTTGAAAATCTTAAGGAGATAAAAATCGTAAGGGATTTGATGCCTTATGTTGATATCACACCTGACTGGGAACCTATAATAGATGAAATAGATGAGGGATTATTTGTTGCATGCGGGTCAAGCGGGCATGGTTTCAAACTAGCTCCTATTGTAGGTAAAGTTATTTCAGAGCTGGTAATATATGGAGAAGCAAAAACTATGAATATTGAACCATATTTATTAAAGAGATTTAAACATAAATAAATGGCAAAAATAAATATTGAAGGAAACTATTTGGTTAATTCAAAAAAAGAAAGGGTTGATAGCTTTTTAGGAAACATGATTGATTTATCTAAATGTATAAAAGGTCTCGAAGAGATTAAGGTTCTAAATGAAAATTTTTTATCAGGAAAAATAAAAGTAAGCGAGGGGTTACTGAGAGGAATATTTAATTTGGAGGCCAACTTAAAGCAAAACCTTAACAATATAATAATTCAGTTAAAGATGTCAGGAACATTGGGAAGAGCACAAGCTCTTATAAACATAGAAACGAAGGAGATCAGCGAAAATAAGACAATGATAGAGTATAAAGCTGAAGTTGATGTAGGAGGCTTAGGAGCAATTTTATCAAAAAAGCAAATCTATGAGATTTCAGATAAAATATTAAAGGACATTTTTGATTGTTTTAATACTTATTACCAATAAACTAAATATTGCTATATAGATTAATATGAGATTACATAATGATATTTGGTAAATTTGTTTAATTATTAAATAATTTATTGCTTATATTTATTAGTATATTTACGATACATTGAATACACAATTCCAATAAATCCACCTTTGAAAAACCTTAATAATATGATGAGTAATATAGCTAAAATAAATAATTGATATTCAGCACCATAGAACCCTATTACTTGATAAATTGGCCATATTATTATTACTCCCAGCACAGGACCTGCGAAAGTTCCTAAACCACCTAGGATTGTTCCCGAAATAACTGTTAACATTATAGTAAAGAAGTCAGCTATTGAAGGACTAACGTAGCCAAATAAATGAACGTAAAATGCTCCTGCAAGCCCAACAAAAAAACTTGTTATTACAAATAAAAAAAGTTTTAACCTGAAAACATTAACGCCACAAGCAGAAGCTGCAATTTCATCATCCCCCATTGCTTTAAGATATAATCCATATTTGGAATGAATTATCTTATACATTACTAAAAGACATAGTAGCACAAGTAGTACTTCTATGTAGTAATAATAATAAGGATTCTCGAAGGGTGATACGGGTAATAAAAAGGCTGTAAACATACCTTTCAAGCCTCCTGTTATATTATATTGTGTAATTACAAATAATTGAACAGATCCTGAAAAGCCCCATGTAGCTAGAGCCAAATATATTCCCTTTAGTCTCAAACATATATAGCCAAGTATTAATCCTGCAATACCTGCTATTAATGAACCTATAATTAATCCTATAAGTGGAGGTAGATTATTATTTGACACAAGCAAAGCTGAACTATACGCTCCTATACCAAGAAGCCCTGTATGAGCAAAGCTTAATAATCTGGCATATCCTAACAGTAGATTCCATGTTAACGCTAATATTATATAAAATAAAGTCAACATGATTAGCCAAATAATAAATATTCTTTGTAATAAAATGATCAGAAACGGTAATATGAACAAAATTATTGAGAAAATTAAAATGAACCATCCATCAAAATTATTGCGAAGTTTTTTCATGAGGTACATATTTTCTAGCTATCTACCTAAGTATTTTTGTTTAACAATAACATTTTCAAACAATTCATCGCTGTAACCTTCTAACACAATCCTTCCGTTTTCAATAAGGTAAGCTCTATCGCTTATACTTAGAACTTTATATATATATTGCTCAGCAATAAGTATGGTTACTTCATTTCTTAGTTTATTTATAACTTCAAATATAGTATCAACTAATTTAGGTGCCAACCCTAATGAAGGCTCATCTAATAATAATAGTTCAGGTGCACTCATTAATGCTCTAGCAATATTAAGCATTTGAGCTTCTCCTCCACTTAACGTCTTAGCTTTTTGATTTTTTCGTTCTCTTAATCTAGGAAAAAGTGTAAACACCCACTCAAGCAAATCTTTTCTTTTATCCCAAGCCCTTGGAATTTGAGCTCCTAGAAGTAAATGTTCAAGTACAGTCATATGGGGAAAAATTACTTTTGATTCAGGGACCATTGCTATTCCCAATCTAACTATCGAAGGAGGAGGCAATTTTTCAATTTGAATATCTTTAAATACAATAGAGCCAGACTTTGGTTTTAATAAACCTATTATTGTATTTAAGATCGTAGTTTTGCCGACTCCATTTGAACCAATTAAAGCTACTACCTCTCCTTTATTAACGTTTAGAGATATATCCCATAAGGCATGAAATTTATCATAAAAAACATTGACCTTATTTAAGTAAAGAATCATAGTTCTACTTTTTAATAATTCTTTGTCCTAAGTAAGCTGTTATTACTTCTTCCCTTTCTAACACATCTGATGGTTTACCTTCAGCTATTAAATTACCCTCATTGAGAACGAACATGCGTTCCACAACATCTATAATAGCTTTTAAAACATGTTCTACCCATACTATTGTTATTCCTTTTGCCTTTATATCCTTAAGTAATTCAATGACTTTTTCAATTTCATCAGGGGTTAATCCCGCAACTATTTCATCAATGAATACTATTTTTGGATTGGAAGCCAATGCTCTTGCTAATTCGAGAAGTCTAATTTGGAAAAAGTTAAGTCTACCTGTTCCAACATCTTTTAAATTTAATAATCCTACCCATTCAAGGATTTGTAATGCGTAAGATTCATCCCCTCCTGCGGCTACGAGAACGTTCTCCAAAACTGATAACCTTTTAAATAATCTAGGGGTTTGAAATGTTCTTGATATACCCATCCTACATATTTTATGCGGACTTAATCTCGTGATATTTTTTCCTCCGAATATTATTTCACCACTAGAAGGTTTTAGAAGACCAGTAACACAGTTTATAAGTGTGGTTTTCCCAGATCCATTAGGTCCTATTAATCCTACAATTTCATTATCATTAATTGTAAGATTTATATTATTTAAAGCAAGCAATTTTCCGAATTTTTTAGATAAACTAATACATTTCAACATTTCTTCATTCCTCTCTTCCCATCAAACCTGTAGGTTTAATAAATAATACGGTTATAAGGACTATATACATTGCTATATCAGCATAGCTGGTTCCTACGAAAGCCGCTACAAAAGTATGGGTGAGTCCTATTATTATTGAAGCGATAAACGCGCCAACAATTGAACCTAAACCTCCTAAAGTCATAGCTACGAAGCTTATAATAAGAGGCCAAAAACCCGCATTAGGATAAACTGAATATATAGGTGTTAACAGACCTCCTGCCAATGCGGCTAGTCCTCCTCCTATTGCATATGACATGTTACTTATTTTACTAACCTCTACACCAGTTACAAGAGCTCCAGGTTTATTTTGAGCCGCTGCTCTCCATGCTCTTCCAGGCTTTGTTTTCTTAATGAAATAGTATAAGCCAAATAATGAAATGGCTGATACAAATAACGATAATATTCGATCTAAACTTAAAACGAATATATCAGTTTTTATTATACCTGTAATTAAGGGAGGTACAGAAACGATTGAAGCGCCGAAGAATATTTTTGCAAAATTCTGTAAAAATATGGCTAAGGCAAACGTGGTTAACATAGCATATTCTCCTGCATATTCAGGATTTTTTTCATAAATGCTACTCAATAAAAATCTTGCAACACAGTATCCTAAAAGCATTCCAGTTAGTATTGCGAAAGGTATGGCTAATAAAGTTGGCAGGTTAAGAAGTATATAAACATAAAAAACGGTATAACCTCCGAGCATATAGAATTCGCCATGTGCAAAGTTGGCCATTTTCATGATACCATAGATAAGGGTGACCCCTATACTCATTAAAGCGTAAGTTAAGCCTAGCATTAAGCCCACGATGAGCAATTCGCCTATCAAATTAACGGGAATCATAATTATTATTTAAATAAAAAAATAAAAAATTAAATTTAAAAAATTCATCGAGGAGGATAAATTTGGTTCTGTGTTGTTGCACCTACAGAATCTAATCTAAAGAAGTATGTCGTAAATCCTGTCCATTGATGCCAAAGTACAGAACCTGGTGTAGGATCATTTTCAAATTTTATTGTACCTGTTGTACCTTCAATTTCTATCTTTTCTATATATTTGGCTAAAGTATTAATATCGGTAGATTTTGTATCTTCTATAGCCTTTACTAAAATACGGAGACAATCCCAGTACCATGCTATCCAAACTGGAGGCGTTCCTCCTTCTTTTTCCTTCCATAACTTAACAAACTCATCACCTACCTGTGTCCATTTCATGTATGGGCTAGCAAAATCTTGAACAATTAATCCAACTCCAGCTTCACCTACAGTTTTCCAGAATGAATCAGGGTCTACAAATGGAAAGGCATAAGAGGAAACTACAGGAATACCTGGAGTAATACCTAATTCACGAAGTTGTTTAACTATTGTAAGAACATAAGGCAGATTCACTTCCAATAATATTACATCAGGAGGCGGGGTTATTGTTTTTATTTGGAGTAGTTCAGCTGTATAATCAGTTTTTCCTGGAGGGACAACTAATTTAGTAAGCTCAAGTGTAGGGTATAATTCATTTTTCCACTTAACATATCCATCCCACATTCCTAAACCATAAGGGGATTCTTCTACTATAGCTACTGCTTTCTTGTAACCTGCCCATTTTATGAAATTCATTGTTCCCTTTGAAACAAAAATGTTTGCAACCCCTACTCTGAAAACATATTTATAGTGATTTGCCGTAATTTCATCCGCCCAGCTAAAAGTTACAAACATTATTGTGGGGTATCTTTCTGTTGCTTCTGCGAGAGGTAATGCTACACTACTTTCCCAAGGCCCTATTAATCCTACGATTTTATGTTCGGTAACCATCCTAGCTAAATGAGATATAGCTGTACCAGTGTCTAGTGTTTGATCTGCAGTAACAAGTTCCAGAGGTCTACCTAATACTCCTCCCTTTGCGTTTTGATATTCAACAAATATTTGAGCAACCTTAAGTATCAACTTGCCTGAAATGTAATCAGCAGGAGGTGAAAGAGGAGTAATTACACCAATTTTTATTGGTTCAGCAGGTCTTGAAGTTAAAAAATAAACGGATACACCTGCTACAGCGGCTATAATAATTATAGCTATTATAATTATTGTTTGCATTTTAGTTAGAGCATCTTTTTTTAATATATGGTTAGCCATGGTAGAATTCATAAGTTTAAATTCTTTTTTTTATATATAAATTTTTGCTTTTTGTTATTAAATAATAAGCTAAGTCTAGCATTAAGATTACTTTAAGCAATTTCAAAAATCAAATAAATATAAATATTTTTTAAATAAATTTTTTTTATGAATAGCTTAGAATTACCTAAGATTAAGGAATATCTGGAAAAATTGATCGGAAAGGAAAATGTTTCAAACACTTTTTATAAAGTTTCTGAATATTGTATTAATCATGTAGCAAAAAACATTTTCGCAATGAGTAAAACAGAACCATTTATAGTTGCTAGACCACAAAAATTAGATCAACTCGTTAAAATTGTGAAATATGCTTTCGAAATGTCGATTCCTTTATTCATTAGGGGTGGCGGAACTGGTTATTCAGGCGGAGAAGTTCCTACAAGTTCAGGTATAGTCATTGAGTTAACAGGCTTGAATAGGATCATCAATGTTGATGATAAAGGTCGCTATGTTACTTGTGAAGCAGGAAGAACGGTAAAAGAGTTGAATGAATATCTTCAAAAAAATCATAACTTGACATGGTTTCATGATCCAGGTAGCAGAGATTGGGCTACTGTAGGAGGAAGTGTATCTACACTCGGTGTGGGTGCTTTTTCAACAAAGTATGGCTATGCACATAATACTGTAGTTGCTATGAAAATAGTAACGGCTGATGGCGAAATTGTTGAAATAGGAAACAAAATAAGAAATGATTATGCTTCATATAACTTTATAGACCTATTTGCATCTAGCGAAGGAACTCTTGGTATTATTGCTGAAGTTACGTTAAAAGTATTTCCAGCACCAAAAACTAGAAGAATTATTTTAGGTGTTTTCAAAGACTTTCATGATGCTGTTAAAAGTTGTTATGACATAGTAGATTCTGGACTATATCCTGAATCTCTCATGATTGAAGATACTTTGCGATTTCTTCTTGAAGGTATCGCTCCTCATATTAATTTAGACGATCCAATTCTAGCACCTTACGAATTTGACAAATCCCAAGCTGTATTAATTGTAACATTCGCAGGAAAAGAAGATATTGTTAATATTTGTCAAGAAAAAACAAAAGAAATGCTTAAATTAAATGGTGCAAAGATAATTGAAAACGAAATGATAATTAATGCTTATTGGAAATCTAAAACAGAATTACCTTCATGGTCAAAAACTATGGAAAATGTTAAAATTCATAGTTTTGTACCTGCCATTCCTCTTTCTAGAGCAGCAGAATTTAATGAAGCTTACGATCGTTTAGTAAAAGATTTAAATTTAAACAAAGCAGGTGCAAGGTATTATGTGATTTTACCTTGGATGGAATGCACTGTAAGTCCTTCGATCTTACTTAATGATAATGATATTAACGATATAAGGGCTTATGAAGAATTTACTAAAAGATTCTCAGAAGTAGTTATGCGAATGGGTGGAACTCCTGCTTCCACAACCGGTGTTGGTATGAGGTTAATAGATATTCTTGAAAAATTGTTACCACCAAGCCAAATGATGTTAGCCAAAAAAATTAAGCTCACATTAGATCCAAAGAGAATATTATCGCCTAATAAAAAGCTTAAGTTATAGTATATGGTCCTTGTACTAACTCGTAATCACATAGAATCATTGATATCGATGCAAGATGCAATACAAGCTGTAGAACAAGCTTTCCTTGAAATAGCAAAAGGTAAAGCCTTATATCCTACGAGATTATATCTAGATCTTCCAAAATACAATGGTGGAATTCTAGTTAGCCTAGGATATCTAGAAGATTTGAAAGAATTAGGAATAAAAATAGCTAGTTCTTATCCTGACAACAAAAATAAAGGTTTATTTACTGTATCTTCCCTTATCATTCTTAACGATCCTGAAACAGGATATCCTGAGGCGGTACTGGAGGGAAATTATATTACCTCTATAAAGACGGGTGCTGTTGGTGCTATTGCTGTTAAATATCTTGCAAGAAAAAATTCTGAAATTCTCCTTATTATAGGTGCAGGTGAACAAGCTAAAGCGCAATTAAGCGCCATAGTCCATGTAGCTAATATAAAGAAAGTCTTAGTATTTTCACGTACAAGAATTAGCATAGAGCGTTTCATCAATGAAATGCGTAGAAAAGTTAATCTTGATTATGAAATCGTCGAAAACTTAGAAAAAGCTATTGGAAAAGCAGATATAATTGTGACAGCTACAACCTCTAAGATACCAGTGATTAGCGGTGAGCGTTTAAATAAGGGAGCCCACATAAATGGAATAGGATCTTTTACACCCGATGCAGCCGAGATAGATACGATTTCTTTTGCAAAAGCTGGAAAAGTATTTGTTGATAATTACGAAGCGAAAAACGTAGGTGATATACGTTTTGCATTAGAGAAAGGTGCAATAAAAGAGACGGATATTTATCATCTGGCAGATGTAGTTTCGGGTAAAATGAAAGGGAGAAACAATGAAAATGATATTACTATATTTAAATCTGTAGGAGGGGCACCTTACGATTTAGCTGTTTCATGGTTAGTATATAATCGTGCCAAAAAAGAAGGGATAGGAATTGATATTAGTATCTATTAGTATTATTTGAAGTTTTATCAATAATTAAGTAACAAATCTTTCTAAGTATTTGATAAAGATACGTTATTTTCGAAATAAAGATCATCCCAACAAGAAAAATAGAACTATTAAGATCTTATACGCTTATAAGCGGACTCGAACTTTACTTTGCAATAAAACACCTAAGATATAACGTAACGCTTCCTCAATAATTATTTAATTTATTTTAATATAACTAAAATATAACAAAGAAACAACATTGAGTAGCCGATTTTTGATATGTAATGCAAAGTCATAAAAATTCTTGGGTTAAATACCGAGCTACTCTACTAAAATTACAATCTCGCGACGTGTTTGCTCAGGTAAAGTTTGATTAGCCATTGAAATCAGGCTTTTAAGCAACACGAACTTGTCTATTCCTCTTTTAAGCAATTTTATTTTAATTTGCAGGTAGCTCCAACCCTCTACTTCATAGTCAGTCCATCGCGAAATCTCAATTAGAAAATGCTCCTTCATACGTAATCCAACCATTCTCATAAACTCGTGAATTCTTTCTAATAACCTCAAGATACCACAAAGAATTGCTGGCTGAAATAACAAGTCACTTACTATTTCTAAGTCAATTTCGTTAACAAGTTCAATTATCTTTTCAAATTTTTCTCTTGAAGACACAATTTATTTATGAGTTTTAAAACTAATATTTTTAATAAAGGAAGATGTTTACAAAGCTTTTGAAATGGCTTTAATTAAGTCTTTATAAAATTCCAACAACGAAATGGCTTTAAACATGTAAGAAGAGCAATGGAATTAATTTAGAGTAGGAAATTAAGAAAGGAAACTTTGAAGAACATAGTAGATAACTTAGTCTATAAAATGAATTGAAGGCTTTGATTCCAGCATTTTGAAAGTAAACAAATTGTTAGCTGATTCCTCTAGAATTTTAGTGAATTCTTTTGGGTATTGCAACACAGCGTTGGAATCTTAGACTTTTTACCTAGTTAGCAATCCACCTCAAATTTCAGTACAGATGTTAGAGTGAATGACATATTTTATGAAGTCCGTTGATCGGGCATAGCTCTCTTCCTGTTATCAAATAAGATGGACTTTATATAGTTTGAGCATATTTCTCGTTATTTCTATCCAGTTTACATTTCTTTCTTTTTGGTTTCCCGGACTCTCTTATTGCGAGATAATAGGAGTAATTCAACATTTCAAATATCCGTTTCTTACCAACAAATTACAGTAAAATAAAAACCAAACTTGTGACTTTCATCTCATTGAATTATTTTCATAGGAAGCAGATCTTCTTTCCAGTTCAATACCCAAATATTATTCTTAGATGCAAGCTTCAAACCATTCGGAAAAGCAACGTCTGTATATATTACTTTTATTAGCTTAGGTCTTAAAAGCTCAGGCTTATATTTCCTTAACAGTTCTATTTTTTCCTCTATTTCTTTAACTATTTTAGGTCTCAATTTAACAGAAGCTTCTCCAATTACACAGATATCTCCCACTGCACCGTAGATATTGATTTCTCTTCCTTTTATGAGCAATTTGTCAAGCTTAATCTCTATACCAAGCTCTTTACTTAACCTATAGCTTATAACATCCCTTGCTTCTTCTTCTATAGGAGGAGTTAATTTTTCAAAAATAATTCTGAATCTTCTCTGTTCTTTCTGCATTAATTTAATCTCCTTATGTAATCTTTTGATTTCCTTCCATATTCTATTTTGTTCTTCTTTAAATCTCTTTATTTCTTCCCATATTTTATTCTGATTCTCCCACATTTTTTGGTTCTCCCATAACTTATTCTGCTCTATTCTCATCTCCCTTATTTCTTCGAGAATTTAGTTTGTGTTTCTTCAAATTTATCTAGTCTTCTAAGAATATCATCCAGACCTAAATAAGCTGCTACAGTATAACTGAATTCTTTATCCTTATCTAGCAATTCAAGGAATTTTTCCTTAAGATCGCTTTCCATTCTAAAAGAAAATATTTAAGGAAAATATTTAAGCATATACTTTTATTTAATTGAACTTTATTGCGAAACAAGAAGTCAATAGTATAATTTGAATAAAAGGAGAATTTGGAGCTTATTTATGCATTAAAGTTTTAAGGAATAAATGAGCATCTTAAGCAGCTTAATCATTTAATTGCCTAAGGTCTTCGCATAAACGTAAATTAGTAGATTGGCGCTTTAAAGACTTCACCAATAGTGATTGTGCTAAATCATTTCCTTTTCATATTGGTCTTAATATTTTGGTTTAGAAGGGAAAACTCAACAAAATATTTCAGGAATTGCTTTATGCGGATTCATGAACACACTGAAAATTTAGGAAAGTTGTTAAAGAAATTAGAAGAATAAAGAGAAACCTGAAAAGTTGGAAGAGCGTTTAGGTCATAAAATTATTTAACTGGAATCTTTCATCTGCGATCATTTCCTCGTAGACAAAGTACTTCTTGTTATTAATTTCTTTAATCGTGACCAGCTTTAACTTATCTTTAACAAAGGGATTTAAATAACCTCTAACCTCTTTATCTGCTAAATCTACTACATATAACCAATACTCATGCCCAAAGTCCTTTACTTTTTCTGCAAATTTCATTTCATTCTCGGTATAAATTATGAACTTTCGCTTTTCTAGTGTTTTCAGTTCAATGAACACAGTCTCTTCTCTTCCTGATCGCTTCCTTGCAATGAAGTCAAAGGGAGCTTTCGTGTCGCCAACATATAGTAACTCGTATTTCTTGTTCAAAACATTCTCAAGAGCTTTTATTCCTTTTTCTTCAACTTCAAGCTTTTCCTCTGTTATTTCTCCTATTGTGATGCTTTCTCCTATTGCTTTCTCTATTTCATTCATTAAGCTTCTTTCAATATATTTTCTTACTTCTTTAGGTATTATGATTACTAACGGAGCAATGTTTATCTTAATATCATCTTCCTTAATCGGTTTCATGATAAGCATTCCTTTTTGGAGATTTCTTTCTTTTGCAAATTCTAAATATTCAAAGTGATTTTCAAGAATGTATGATAAGTTTTTCTTCAGTTCGTTGGACACGTTAGTCTTGATTTTTTCAATGAAACTGTCATAATATTTTAACACGCTATCCTTAAATCCCATACCAATTTCCTCATAATTATCAAGCTTTTCAACGATATCTACAAGTTCCTTAATATGTGAAATCTTTCCATTTTGGTATACATATAGCCAGCAAACTTCGCTTTTGTTATCCGCTAACGCAACACATACCTTCAATACAATTATTGGTTCATTAATTTTACCGCAAGACAAGCATAATGGTTCAGGGAATGTCTTATAATTGAATAGCTCGGTTAACATTTCCTTTATTGATTTCTCTTGCTCCTCGTTGTAACAAGGTTTACCTAACTTACTTACAACTTTGAATAAAAAATCGTTAAAGTCTCTTCTGTTAACAAATCCAGCAATCTCTAAAATTCCAAATGATGATTTCTTATATAACTTTTTCTCAAGATCCACATATTCTTTTAACTGATTTAGGTATTCTGTAAAAAGCTTTCCAAATTCCTCGTAGCTTGTTACATATTTATAATATAAATCATTGAATGAAGGAGCAGGTATTCCTGAAATTGGTAAAGCTTGTTTTTCACGATTTTCTATAGCAATAAGAATGCTGGGAGCAACCATTGCTCTTTTAGCAGCTTCTGCGAGCTTTTGGTAAAATGCTTCGAAAATTATTCTCTCGAATCCGTGATCTAGAACCATAAGGTATATTTTTACATCCTTACGTTGCCCAAGCCTCCAAACCCTTCCAACTCTTTGTTCTAATGTTACAAGAGACCATGGTAGCTCGTAGTTTATAATAATGTTGGCATATTGTAAGTTAAGGCCGTATGATGCTACATCTGTGGAAATCAATACTCGTGGTTCTTCCTCTTTAAGCCAGTCTTTAATTTTTTCTATTTTTGTTTCATCATCTTCTCCTGTAATTTTCTCTATTTTATAGTTCAGCTTATCTTTAAGTTTATCATAAACATAATTAGCTGTATCAGCGAATTCTGTAAACACAATAACTTTTTCTCCTTTGTCCAAATGATATAATAGTACTTTCTTTAAATATTCAAGCTTACTATCTTTTTCTTGAATCTTGAATGCTAAATCTATTAAATTTTTTAATTTCGCAGGGAAGTCTTCGAAAGATCTTATAAGGTTTCTGATACTCTCATTCTTCATGTATTCTTCCAATAATTCTTTATATGTGGCGTCAATATCTTCTTCGAATTCCAAATCCTCATGATTCTTGTCTTCTTTTGATGCAACGCTTGTTTTTATTCGTTCAAGAATTCTATTGAATGTTTCCCATCCAGACTTAGGACTGGAAAGTCCGCGTTTGTTTATGATGCTAGCAAGAAGACCCACTGCATTTCTTAAATTTTCGTTAGGACATTTCTTTATAAGCTGACGTGTAAGTTCATCAAGCTTATCAATGTAGATTTTTTCTTCATTGCTGGTTTTTACATCTAAAATCTCAAGCTTTGCATCAACGAATATTTTTTCCTTTTCATAAATTTCATTAACTTCCTTTTTACTTCTTCTGAATACAATTGCATCGATGGTTTTAGCATAGAATTCAGAACCCAGCTTTTTAACATTCTTTTCATTAAAATTAGCTAATAATGATAATAAACCCACATAATGATCCTCTTTACCTCTATGTGGAGTAGCAGATAAGAAAATGATCGAAGCATTTGGATTCTTTTCCACAAGTTCTTTTACAAGCCTATACCTCTCTGTATTTAATCCCAATTTATGTACTTCATCTACTACTATAACATTCCATTTATATTTTAGTAACTTTTCCTTATTTTCTTCTTGCTTAACTGTATCTATCTTAAATATGAATATTCTTTTACTGCCATCACTTTCTAGTTTAAGTTGATCTATCTCTGTAACTGGATTCAATTTCATGTTCTTTGCTTCAATTTTCCACTGCATTAGAATGCCTCTGGGAACTAGAATGAGAACTCTAGAAAATTTTCCTTTAGATAAACCCCACTTAATTAGCAAAAGAGTCTCGATGGTTTTTCCTAATCCTATTTCATCAGCTATTAAAGCTCTAATAGGATGTCTAACAGCTAGCTTATAAAATAGTTCTGCTTGGTGTATATAACCTTCGTAGCCGCAAGACTTGAGCATGAAAAGAGGATTTTCTTCGATTAAATTCTTTAGGACATGATTGAATATTATCTCTGAACCTTTACTTACAGTTGTGCTCATCATGAAATTAGACATTTTTATATATATTTTTGTAATTTTTATATTTTTATTATTCGACTTCTTCTTCCTGCTTTGTAAATTCCTAAGTTAAGTACAAAATAATTTTCTGTGTTTGGTAAACGAGCTACATTTTACTCATACAAATTTTAAAAAAGATAATGCTATAGAAATGTTAAAGTTTATTTAAAGCTCTATAAAACGCTTAACGGAGTGTTCTCGAGAGTAATTCTCCATTAAATTATCATTGGGTAATTATGAAGATTTAAATAGTTATATGCGTAATATACTAATGGTTAAGTGCCCATATTGTAACTATGAAGGTGAGTTCAAGTTTGGCAAAACTTGGAAATTTAGGTTCTATGATGTTAAAAGAATGGAATGCCCCAAATGTGATGGCGTGTTTAATTATTATAAGGGTGTAAGCAGTAAGGGTAAGACTTCTGAATTTGTAATTAGGATAAAGCCTAAGGTAAAAGGTTAAAAGCTATTTTAAAATAATATAAGTTTTTAAAATTTTATATACGATAATTCATATGAATGAATTGTTAGGTATCCGTATTGTAATAATGAATTTAATTTTAAACATGCTGGAAGGCTTTTCAGAATGAGCGAAGGTGATAGAAGATATATTATAATAAGATGTCCTAAATGTAAAGGTATTAAAATCATTTACGATACAATTACTAATCTAATGATTGTTTGTTTTAAGAGATGTAATCTTATTAAAACTTTCTACATAGTCAAGAATGTATTTCTTGAATTTTTAAACGCTAGATTTATGCAATGATGTTGGTTCTACTCTTAGTTTATTAACGAATAACTGTAAAGATTAACCTCAATCATGAATAATGCATGTCATAATTTTACCGAATCTGTTTTTATTATTTTTCTCCTCCATTCCTCCTCTCCACACTCATAATATTCTTCTGTAGCTACTCTTGTTTCAATTATATTTTCACTTTGTCTTGTGAAGTGTATTTCCTTGGGTTCATTTATAATGTTTATTTTTGGATTATCACTCCACGCTTCTTCTACTACATAAATATGATAGTTTTCTTCCTTTAATAAGGTTTGATATTCATTTTGTGTTAACTGTATGGATTTATATGAAGTGTTTTTAAAAGCTTTAACTTCTATTAGAATTGGACCTGATTTTATATCATAGCCTTGAAATGTGTATGACAGATCATGGGCTTCTCTACCGTATTTTTCCCTTTCCAGATTTAGAACCGCGACTATGCCCCTTCTTTCAGTGTAAGCTCTTAATATGCCTGATTCATCTTTACTACTGGGGACAATGTCCACAATCCTTTCTGGTGTAATTCCTCTAGCTAGCTCCTCAAATATTGGTTTTAGATCTCTTTTTGGTCCTGGAGTATAAAATTTACTTCTAATGAAAACATCAATTCTTTGAGTTTTAGGTTTTATTGTTAATTTAATTTTTGAGTAGTTATTTTTAAAGAGAAGAGACTGCCATTCTCCTTTCTTAAGTTTGTCTAAATATTCTTGCATGTTTTTTTGCACGAGATCAAGCTCTATAGTTCTTCCTTCCTTTGATACCCAACCTTTTAATTGCCATCTTGGAGACGATTTAAGATGTGTTGCAAATTTTATAATAACGCTTTTATTTATCTCTACAGCTTTTATTTTTGAAGCTTTCAAAATATGAGATAACACATATGCCAAATCATCTAGTTGAGTTTCTATTTTCTTACCATTGTAGAGCATTATTATCATTCCTTGTTTGCAGTTTATCCCAACGGTTATTAGGTAAGTGTTTGTAAGCTTTATTTCGCCATATTTTGTCAATCCTACAGTAGCTAAGCATTTTATTAGGGGATTTATTGATGCCGTCTTTGAAAATAAATAATCAAAAAATATCCACTCTCCGCTTATTTGAGGCCTATCCGTTATGAATTCCTTTTTCCTTTCTGCTCTCCATATATTACATACATTTATGATCAAGCGTTTATTTAAAAGCCCTGGTCTCAATAGGCCCCATCCTGTAAAATCAATTACAGCAGGTCCTAAATAATCATAAATTTTTTCCGTAAGTTCCATTTTATTGCTCATTGATGTCCCAGGAATTTCTATTGTATAAATTCTAACCTTCATACTCTATCTTATAACTATTTTTAACTTAATTTTAGTTTTAATTATCAGTTTGAAGAAAAACCTTCCAGAGAAATCTTTTTACTTTAAGCCTACCTACTAACAGTTTAATCCTTCGTCTAAAATCCCTCTTTAAAAATTTAATTATTTTCGCTGGAAAATTATAAGAATCTAACATACTATTTTATCAATTTCAAATTATTATAAAATTAAGGGCTTTAGTAAAATGAAATGAATATCTACATTAAAATAATTTTAAGATTACCTCGTACAGAATAATTATGAATGATTAGCTTTTAATAATAAAACATTAAAGCAAATGAATATAAAACGTCTAACTAAAAATTTTGCAACATACATTCGAATAATGTAATAACAAGTTTTTACTAGATTTAAATAGTTTTTTTGTAATATATATTAGTTGAGATGTATATGAGCCAATCATTAAAAAGTTGGGATGTTAAGAAATTTCAAATATATTCGAGTAGTAGTAAGATATTAAAGTTTATTATAAACTTTAAACCTAAAGTTTCTGGTGGTATCATATGAGCTCCCGAGTTATAACCCCTAATGTTGATATTGACAGCATTGTAGCCTGCTTCAAGGAAGCTATTTCAAAAGCTCGTTCTGAGGAAGATGTTAGAGTGCGAGTTTCTAATTGTATCGAAGAAAAAATTCTAAAGCCTTTAGAGGTAACTACAGTAGGGCAATACGAGTACACATTGGTATCAGGTGCTAGACCTGATGCACTTTATGGACATGTAGTAATAGAATACAAGGCACCAGGCAAGTTATCTGCTGATAGAGACATCCAGGACGCTAAGAGACAGGTAATAAAATATATAACTGAAGAAGCAGGTAATAAAGCTGCATATGCAAGATACTTAGGTGTTATAATTAGTGATAGGATAGCTTTCGTTAGATATGATCCTAGGACAGATACTTGGATTTTAAGAGGACCTTATGACATTAGAAGGGAAGTTGTAATTAAGCTTGTTGAAGCTCTGAGGGGTCTAACGAGAAAGCCTTTAGACGTAGAAAATCTATTAAGTGAATTTGGACCTAAGTCAGATCTCACTGTTAGGTTAGTTAAAACTTTCTACAAGAAAATAATTAATGTTAAGGAAGACACTAGAGCTAGATTACTTTTCAATGATTGGATGAGACTCTTTAAGCAAGCAACTGGATATAAGCCCGAGGAACTTGAGGAACTTCCTAAATTAGCTTCTGAGTACGGAATTCAAGGTCAAGTTGATTACGATGCATTAATATTCTCTATACATTCATTTTATGCCCTTTTGCTAAAGCTTATAGCAGCTGAGATAGTATACCTCTATGGTGGAGGTAAATTCTACAGGTCATACATAGCTGAGCTAGACGATGCATACTCTAATAAGGGTTTAGAAGGGCTTAAGGAGGCACTACAGGAACTTGAGAGTGGGGGTGTGTTTAAGAGATTAATGAGTATTGAGAACTTCCTAGAAGGGGATTACTTCTCATGGTATCTGGACGTGCTGGATAAAGACTTAGCAGACCTAATAGCTGAGCTAGCTAGGAAGTTAGCTGTCTACGAAGTAGCAACGCCACAACTAGAGCCTGAATTCGCTAGAGATTTGCTCAAGAGGCTCTACCAAAACCTTGTTCCGAGCGACCTAAGACATCGATTGGGTGAGTTTTACACACCAGACTGGTTAGCTAATCACTTACTCGACGAGGTAGGGCTATCTCTCAAGGTTATTCATAAACTCGGTGAAGAGAATTCTTTAAAACCTCTTGAGATTAGAATTTTAGATCCTGCGTGTGGTTCCGGTACTTTCCTAATGCTTTATATAGCTAGGCTAAGACGTTATGCCGAGGAGCATTATTTGACCGATATTATTCTAAAATACATACTAAATAACGTGGTAGGCTATGACTTAAATCCACTCGCTGTACTAACTGCTAGAACAAACTACCTACTAACAATTGCAGACCTCTTAGCTTACGGTATTGGAACCATAGAACTACCTATATATTTAGCAGACTCAATAATGGTACAGAGACAAGCAAGTTTGGAGGGTGATGTATACATTTTAAGGTCAAGTGCTGGTGATTTCGAAGTACCCATTAGTATTGTTGAGAAAGGGTTACTAGTAAACATACTAGCTGAGATTTCTAGATGTCTTGAGAGTAAATATAGAGTTGAGGATTTCAAGAAAAGAATGGAACTGGTTTATAGGCTGAATCCGGGAGAGATCAGTAGTATGTCCAAACTTTATGAAAAACTTTTAAAACTAGAGGAAGAAGGTAAAAATAAAGTATGGGTAGCGATAATAAGAAACGCTTTTGCACCTATACTCAAAGGCAAATTTGATTATGTAGTAGGCAATCCGCCTTGGGTTAACTGGGAGAATTTACCTGAATCCTATAGAGAGGCAAGTAAAAGTCTTTGGGAAAAATATGGTTTAGCAAAAATTAAGGGTAAAACGGGTTTAGGAAAAGTTAAGAGAGACTTGGCAATGCTTTTCTTATCAAGATGCTTCGATCTATACTTAAAGGAAAATGGTAAGCTAGGCTTCCTAATGCCATTTACAATATTCAAAACTCAAGCTGGAGCAGGATTTAGAGGTTTCATAGCTTCAAATACAAAAATACATGTAATACATGATTTAGTAACACTTTATCCGTTTGAAGGAGCAACAAATAGGACTTCTGCAATTGTAGTTGTGAAGGTAAATGAAAAATCCTTAATGGAAGCTAATAAAGAGAATAAAGCTGGAGTAAGACATGTAGTATGGGTAAATCCAAGCAAAAAGCCTATCCCCACAGATAAGCCACTCGAAGAAGTTCTTAAAGAGACGAGAAGATACAATATACTCATGGTACCTTTAGAAACTAACAAACCTGAATCGCCTTGGATGCAGGTAACACCTAAAGTTTTAGAAGCCATTAGAAAATTATTATCGGGAACTCAGTACTACGAAGCACACGAGGGAGTAAATGTAGCTCTAAACCAAGTATACTACATTCAAGTAAAGGGTAAAACACCGGATGGAAAACTAATAATAACGAATCCATTTGAACCTGGACAGAAAAAGAAGGTAAAGCAGATTGAGGTTATTATGGAACCTGACATGGTGTATCCACTAATAAGGGGCAGAGATGTCAAGAAGTGGTATGTAGAGTTTGAAGACAGATACATAATTTTACCTGTGAATACAGAAGGTAAAGATATTAGTACTACTGATATGAAAGTAAAGTATCCTACTACTTATAATTACTTTTATAACTTTTTTAATGAGCTAATTAACAGAGAGGGCGAACCTTATAAATCAAAGCTAGAACCCTATAAAAAACTCTCCTTAAATGTTGCTGAAAAGATCGCTCCGCCGTTTTACTGGGTATTTAATGTCAAACCGAGTCTAGCACCTTATAAGGTTGTATGGAAGAATATAGCTGGAGAAATTCGTGGTAAAGCTGAGTTTTCCTGCGCAGTTATCAGTGATATTAAGGATAAATTCTTAGGTAAAAAAATAATTATTCCCAATGTAAAATTGATGCTCGTTCCTCTTCAATCTGAAGATGAGGCTTACTATCTATGTGGAATTCTTAATAGTACATTTGTAAGAACTATTGTTGCTTCATACGTTATTGAAACTGGAATATCAACACATATATTAGATACTATTAAACCTCCAAAATATGATCCAAATAATGATTTGCATAAGAAAATTGCGGAGCTTTCAAAAAAAGCTCATGAACTCGCTAAATGCATTTATGCCAAAAAGAAACCTGAATATTGTCTGGGTATTGATACTCAGAAAGAACTTAGACAGATTGAAAAGGAACTTGATCTGGCTGTTGCTCAACTCTTTGTGCTAACTAAAAAGGATCTCGATGAATTTGTGAAACTAATGGCTATACT
>Ga0079995_1058579_pt1 | contig 20810 bp, 23 predicted proteins | sample FaiFalFF_MnMetaG_2_FD_69198 | JGI IMG/M metagenome (GOLD analysis project Ga0079995, IMG submission 69198) | Freshwater microbial communities from Yellowstone National Park, Wyoming, USA - Fairy Falls C (FF_Mn_C) (SPADES assembly) (version 4) | ecosystem: Environmental > Aquatic > Freshwater >...
TCGCACCCTCCGAGTTGAGCCGGTCGTACAGGTTCTTCATCCGGTCGAGGTGCCAGCGGTTCCAGGTGAAGAGCAGGTTCCCATCCCCGTCCCTGAGGCCCAGCTTGCCCTCCCACAGCACTGGGTCGAACTCCTCATGCGGCTGGACCTTCTGGCCCCTGCTCACGTCGAAGACCCTCGGGTCGTAGAGGATGTCAGGTATGACGACGAGCGACGCTATCCTCTGGAACATCTGCTTCGGGCCCTCGATCAGCTTCCCCTCCTCGTTCCTCAACAGGTACCTCGACGCCATCAGACGGAGCGCGTTGACCGAGAACCTCTTGTCGACCTCGTCGAGGCTGTCCTTCTCGAGGATCCTCATCTTCTCCTTCCTGATCCTCTCCCTCTCCTTCCGGTACAGGATGTAGGCCTTGGCGACCTCGTAAAGGTCGAACTTCACGAGCGTCAGCTCCACGAGGTCCTGGACGTCCTCGACGTGCGGTATCTTCTCAGACCCGAACTTCTCCGCGATCAGCTGGAGGACGTACTCCGTCACCCTGTCGAGCAGCTGCTCGTCGAGTCTCCCCGTAGCGACCATCGCCTTCCTTATCGCGTTCCTGATACGCTCCGGATCGAAGTCAACGACCCTTCCGTCCCTCTTGACGATCTTCTTCACCGGGTAGTGCTCAACGTCGTACATCCAAACGCATCACCGCCTGCTGGGGCCTAATGCGTCTTTCCCTCACAGCCCATACGTTGTATACCATCGGTCCGTGATAAGCCCAACGCCGACCTACCACGTTTTGATAAATCGGGTACGGTATGACCGCCCGAAATTGCCAATTGATGGATGGCCCGCCCACGGATTGGCCATAGGAGTCACCGGCACGGCGTCGAGCTAGCTATAATAAGGTGGTGATGCTCGCCTCACCCAGCTGGGGTCATGTTCTTTCTGGTCCAAGTGGAGGACGTCGTCGGGATAGAACCGAGGGAGTTCGGGAGGCCGCTGAAGAGGTTGGTGATGGAGAAACTCTCGAGCACCTACGAGGGCCTCGTCGACGAAGACCTCGGCTACGTGGTGGCGGTCATCGATGCCGAGGTCGACCCGATAGGCGTCCTGCTGCCGAAGGACCCGGCCTCCTACCACAAGGTGGTCTGCACGCTCCTAGTCTTCATCCCGCAGGTCCAGGAGGTCGTGGAGGGCGAGGTGGTGGACGTAACGGAGTTCGGGGCCTTCGTCAGGATCGGCATCGTCGACGCCCTGTTGCACCTCTCCCAAATCATCGACGAGTACGTCTCGTTTGACAGGAAGAACATGGAGCTGGTGGCCACGAAGTCCGGGCTCAAGCTCGCCGTCGGAGACAGGGTCAGGGCAAGGATCGTCGCCGTCTCAATCTCGGGCGGAAAGGTCGGCCTCACAACGAGGCAGCCCTACCTCGGGAAGCTCGAGTGGATCGAGCAGCAACTCGCACCTAAACCACCCGCCAAGAGGTGAGGGTCGCTGAAGGAGAGGGCCTGTAGGGAGTGCAGGGCCATCACGACTGGCGACAGGTGCTGGAACTGCGGCTCCACCAACCTCTCCAACACCTTCTCGGGCCTTGTGATAGTTCTGGTCCCTGAGGAGTCGGAGCTGGCCAAGCTCCTGAACATCACCAAACCCGGCAGGTATGCGATCAAGGTCGAGTGAGGTCTTCCCTTCAGGTGCGAGGATCCTCAGGCTCAAGGAGGATCAGCGCCAGCTCCTGAAGAGGCCCCTGGGCCGCCTGATCAGGGGCACGCCGGATGAGGTCAGGAGGGAGCTGGAGGCCATCCTTGCCGGACGAAAAGGCCCGCTGATCGTTGTGGGCGACGTGGTCAGCTCGACGGTATCGATGCTCTCACCTGAGAGGGTCGTCTACGTGACCGACGGAAGGACGATGAGGGAGGCGACTTCAGAGGTCAGACCTGAAGTCGATCTGGTCGTGAGGTGCAGGAATGAGCCTGGAACGATCTCGAGGGAGGCCTTCGAGGCCATCGGCGACGCGATCCGTTCAAAGAAAAGGGTCCACGTGGTGGTTGAGGGGGAGGAGGACCTTCTGGCCCTCGCAGCCGTCCACCTTTCCCCTCTCGGAGGGATCGTCGTCTACGGTCAGCCGGGAGAGGGCGTAGTGGTGGTGGAGGTGAACGAGGAGGTCAGGGCCTTCGCGGAGTCGGTTCTAAGGTCGATGGTCCCTGAACCCTGACTCCTCACTTCCTCCTCGGTCTGGCGGGAGCCGGTTTCGGAGCCTCTGCGGTCTTGAAGATCGTGTGGTGGCAACGGCCGCAGTAGTACCGGTCTCCGTGATCGGCCATGAAGTAACCCTCGCCGCAGACCGGGCAGAACCTTGTCTTCCTCACCAGCCTTCCGTCCTGCGTCACCTCGTATAGCTTGTACAACGGCCTCGTACCTCCCCTCGCCATCGGGCGTCCCCATCCTCAACCCGGTAAAAAATCTGAGAGCGAGGAGAACGCCAGCCGTCAGAGCGGAGGAGCCTCACCCATCCTTTCGCGGCTTCGCGGAATCCCCGTGCTCCGGAACGAGAGGAAGCGCCCAGCGGTTTAGCGGGACAGGAGGTGCGGAAGGTGACGTTGCTGTTGCCACGGGGTCCTGGGCGTTCAGACCAGATCGCGACCGATGAGCGTCCTCGCGATTATCAGCTTCATGATGTTCTCCGTCCCCTCGGCACCCACCACGTAGCTGAAGGCACCGAGCCACGCCCTCATCAAAGGCACCTCCTTGAAGTACGCCGAACCGCCGAACCACTTCGACACCTCCATGCCGATCTCGACCGCCAGGGGGGCGCACTTCAGCTTGGCCATCGCGCCGTAAAGGGCCACGTCGCTGAGGGAGACGCTCGGGTCCTTGTGGAAGTAGTAGCGGTCTGCGACCCACGCGGCCTTGTAGCAGAGGAGCCTAGCCGCCTCTAGCTCCTTCGCCAGCTCCGCGAACCTGAAGCTGATGGACTGGTAGGAAGCTATCGGCCTTCCGAAGACCTCCCTCTTTCTGATCCACTCGAGGCCCTGGTCGAGGAGCCACCTGGCGCATCCGACCGTGACAGCGCTTATCATGCTCCTCGCGAGGTTGAAACCCTCCATCGCGATCTTGAAGCCACCGTTGACCTCTCCTATCCTGTAGTGATCCTTCACCCTGGTTCCGTTGAAGGTGATCACCGATGTGTCGAGCCCCCTCCTCGCTATCTCGGTCCAAGGCCTGTAGCTTATCGTGGGGTCCCTTACGCCGTTCCTCTTCATCGGGACGAAGAAGTCCGTGATGGTCTTGTGCTTCAGCGCCGGGTCGCCGGTCCTCGCGATCGTGAACCATCCTCCGCCCCACCTCAGCGACTCGATCACGGTGGGAAGCGAGGTCATCGACTTCTCTCCGGTGATGACCCACTCGTCCCCCTCCCTCACGGCCCTCAGCCTCACGTCGGAGACGTCACTCCCTCCGTGGGCCTCGGTGCTCGAGATGCCCATCGCCGCCCTCCCCTTCGCTATCTCGGGCAGGACCTCGTTCTTCGCCTCCTCTGTGCCGTAAAGCTGCAAGACGTAGGGCCACGAAGCCTGGATCAGGAAGAGGACTGCGATCGAGAGCGCAGGGCCGTGATACGCCAGCTCCTCACCGGCTATCGCCGCCTCCGTGAAGGTGCCCCCCTGACCGCCGTACTCCTCCGATATCGTGAGGCCGTAGATCCCTGCCTGCGCCATCCTCTCGATCAGGTCTGTCGGTATCACGCCCTTCTCGTCTACCTCTATCCAGACCGGCTCGACGTTCTTCCTGCAGAACTCTCTGACCGATTCCCTGAAGAGCCTGTGCTCCGGAGATTCGGAGAAGTCCACGTTCTGATTTCCTACTGGCCGTATATCTCCGTGAAGGGAAGGTCCAAGCAGGCTCCTCTGCTCGGAGTGTGTCAGGTGAAGACCTTCGGCGGTTCCGAAACGCTATCCTACCGAGGGAACGACGTCCCTGACGAACTCCCTCATCTTGGCAAGCAGCTTCTCGAGCGGGTGGTCGCCGAGGTAGACGGCCACGTGCTCAACACCCATCCTCGCGTACCTCGAGAGGTCCTCGGCCACCTCCGAAGGCCCTCCGCCGACGACGTACCGCCTCTCACCGGACCCCGACCTCGTCTCCTCGCTCCTCGCTTTAGGGTCGAGCTTGACGGTCAACCGACCGCTGACGACGAAACCGCTCCTCCCCGATGACCTGATCAGTGCCATCCTCTCCTCCAGCTCGTCGAAGGGTATGCCGGTGAAGTGCCAACCGTCGCCCAGCGCAAGTGCCCTCCTCACGGCCTTCTCGGTGTTGCCCCCGATCAGGATCTTAGGTCCTCCGGGCTGCAAGGGGAGCGGGCTGAAGATCACGTCCCTGACACGATGGTACACGCCCTCGAATACAGGCCTCTCGCTGGACCAGAGGACCCTCAGGAGCCTCACCTGCTCCTCCAGAAGCTTCCCCCTCTTCCTGAAGTCGACGCCGAAGGCTCTGAACTCGGTCGGCTCCCATCCGGCACCTACGCCCACCGTCAGCCTGCCTCCTGAGAGGAAGTCGATCGTGGCCAATTGCTTGGCTGTGAGCAACGTCGGCCTCAGGGGCATAACGACAACTGATGTCCCTAGACCTATCGTCTCAGTCTTCGCGGCTATGTAGCTGAGCGTCGTGAGCGACTCGAGGATCTTGCCGTAAGGATACGGGTGCGCTGCGCCTATCGTCATGTGGTCCGTCGTCCAGACCGAGTCGTAGCCGAGCTTCTCCGCCTCCACCGCCGACGCCACCAATATCTCCCTGCTCAAGTTGTTGCCGAAGTTGGGAAGGCAGATCCCGAACTTCACATCCTCGTCGAAGACCCGCTCTCATATAACGGCGCCTTCAGGGAGAGATCAGCTCCGCACCCCCTCCTATCCCTGAGACCATCACCTCGAACCCCGCCTCCCTCAGCCTTTGGACGACCTCGTCGATGTGCTCCGGGAGGGTGTTGACGTAGACGGTTGGCCCCGTCTGCATCGAGAAGTAGGCCTCTATGCCCGTTCTCCTCATCTGCCTCACGAGCTCGATGACCCGAAGCGAGTCGGGAGTCATCAAGATCATGCCGGAGGAGCCTGTCATCGTGACGGCGTGGAGCTCGAGCGAGTCCCGCTCCACCTCGAGGCCGAAGGTCTTGAAGTCTCCCTCCTTTATCGCCTTCTCAACCCTGTCGCACCTCTCGTTCGCGACCTCTATCCTCCTCCCGAAGTACGGAGAGGACTCGGCCTCCATGTGGGCCTCTTCGGTCGTGGCCTCCATCCCGAGCGGGACGATCGCGAAGCGAAGGGGGAGGTTCCTCTCGTCGGCGAACCTCACGGCGTAGCTGTCCTGATCGTTGGTCCCAGCGTACCACCTGGCGTACTTCCCCACCACTGACCTGCAAGCCGATCCCGCGAGGAGCCTCGCTATCCTCGAGATCAGAGCCTCGTCCCTTCCGTAGACCTTGTCGAGGCCTGCGGCGAAGTAGGCTGCCATAGCGATCGAGGCGCCAGCGGCCGAAGAGAAGCCCAGGCCCTTCGCCCAGACCTTAGGATAATTCTCGGTCCTCACCACCGCACGCTCCTCAATCCCAGCCAGCTTCCTCACCCTGTCCAGCACCGCAACTACCCTCTCCCTCGCCCTTCCCGTGAGCTGCGTGTTGTTCGCGACGACGAGGTCCTCCTCCGTCTCGCCGAAGCTGACCTCCGCGACCACGTAGGCCACGTCCGTGTTGACCGATATGCTGTCGTGGTATGGTATCCGGAGCCTCCAATCCCTGAGGCCGTGGTACTTCACCAGCGCCTGCATCGTATAGGCTTTCGCCACTGCCCTCATCCGCCCCAATCCTCTCCCCCTTCTTTCCGGACGGTGCAGGGGGTCGGCATGCCAAAAACGTTGATATTCGCCCTAAAGGTCAAAGGATGGGATGGCACAGCAGCAAATCTTCTACCAGTGCGTCAGGTGCGGGTACCTCTTCGAGAAGGACATAGCGCCTAGGGCGGCCCAGTTAAGGTGCCCCAACTGCGGTTACCCCGTGATCAGGAAGCCGAAGCCGAACGTCGCCAAGCTGTTCGTCACGTCACAGCTCTCGGAGGAGGTCAAGCTTTTCTATACCTGAACCACGGATTAGGCCGTCTAGCTTTCATCAGCCTTTCTGCCGTTATTGCAGATACTTTCTTTCAACTCCCTCTCTCGGGATCACCTCGACCCTTTCAGGTCTGTGTATGCTTTCAGAGGTCACATGAAATATCCGACCAGACCCTCACTTCCCCCTCATCTCAGAGATATCAGGCCCCAGCGTCCAGACTCCACGCTGCAGCTCGGCGTTTCTGAGGCCTCCCCTGTACAGTTCCCTCACGAGTCTCCTGCTCATCTTTACCTCGTAGTCCGCCTTGGATGTTATCGCCGGACGGACCTCACCGATTCGACATTGCCTGATGCTAGAGTCTACGCCTTCGGGAGCGAGATGAAAGGCATATTGAGCTAGGCAAGCGATAAAGACGTTCTGAGGGTGTCGAAAGACGCTTCCAAAGACAATTTGAAGCGAGTGATGATAAGGATCGGGACTGAGAGGATCACGAATCCGCTCCCTATCATTCATTCGAACTCTATACAATAGATGAGGTTGAGGGTGGGTGGTATGCCAAAAGAGTACGGGATAAAGGGATATTGGTGACGTGTCAAGCCTTTAGCAATTTGCTGTACGAGCATTGACTACTGATCACAGCTTATATAATTCCTGCCTTGCTATACCGTTTAGGGAGAGGCCTACACCGGCTGGTGCACGGGATATGAGAAAGCTCGTTGTTTACCAGCTTCTCGGACAGATCAAATACAGTCCAGTATTGTTCAGGGTAGAGCATAGCGACAGGACCTACAGGAGTCGTCTCTCATCTTACGCGATCGCCCATCATCTAACCTCATCAGGACATTACGACGAGTGTGAGATCAGGTTCCTCGCACCGATAAGCCTCCTTAGACCTGAGTGGTGCACCGAGGGCTGGCTGGATCTGGAGCGTTTCAAGGACAGGGTACGCTCAGAACTGAAAGACGTTGAACCAGACGTGACTTGGAAGAGCGAGGTCGTACCGCTGCCCGCCTTCGGAAGGTACAAAATTGACTCGGAGATTTGGGAGTTCGCGTCCTCACCAGATTCGGTAGCAGCCGCGGCGCTGGTGGATATGATCTCCTCGTCCGGCGTCCTCAGGGATAGGAGCCGGAGGTTATCGGTGGTGCTGAACGTCTCGACAGGTCACAACTCCTACATTCCGCCCTTGGTCGAGGCGCTGAAGACTCTCGTGGTGATCGACGGCGCTCTCTCTGTAGGTCGGGAAGCGGTCATCGAAGAGTCGAAGTACGCAACAACCGATCCCGTCCTGTACGGTATGGATGTGGAGCACATCGTCTATTTGCGGGACTCTCCTGCAAGATTCTTTTTGGATTACCCGTTCAAAGACAGGGACTCCATAGACGGGGCTTGTAACCTGCGGTGGTTGCTCCGGGATCGAGACGACGGCGCTCTCAATGATGTTAGTGACGTAGCCGATGCCTTGCTATACAGGATCCGCTGCCTCCTCATCGAGGGCCTCAAGGCCTTCAACGCCTTCAGGTACGGCGCTCCACTGGCTCTACTCGACGGACGTCTGGTGAAACTCGACCCACAGGAGGCACTCCGGTGCGCGGAGGACCTCTTGGACCTGATGGTATCGGTCCTCAAACCTAACCTCAGAGGAAATATGGTGAGCGTTCCTGACATAGACTTCGCCCACTTCAGATCGCTCCTAATAGCGCTCGCACTCTGCGCATCAATACCGCTGGTGGTTTCCTCGCTCGGGATCACTAACTCGCAGGAGGACGGTGTAGCTGTTGACGACCTCGGGAAGTTCGCACAGCTATACGAAGAGAGATTACCGGAGCTGAAACTCAACTCGAGGATCTTGCAAAGGGAGTTGAACGACATTAACTCATATCTGCTAGGCATGAATGCTGAATGGCAGACGTTGAAGGCGGTTCAAGAGAGCAGAAGGACTATCAGAAGAGGAACGCCCTACTTAAGCGACCAGAAGAGGAACTTCTACGCACATGCTGGCCTGTCAAAGAACGAAGCTGAGGTTAGGGCTATTGCAGGACGAGTTTTCCTCAGATATAGCGAGAAGCGGTTAAAGGAGATCGAGAGCTGGCTGATGAAGCCTTGGTGAGCGCATTAGGTTTTATTAGCTGCAGGCAGGTCGGAGAGTCGGCGAGGCCACTACCCCCCGACCCTACGTCAGCTAGCTGAGCTCACCGAACCGTCCTTTACTTGCTGATCGCTGCCAGTGCTCACCCGCTCGGTCGCCGAGGTACCCCTCAGTCTGCTCAGGACCTCCAACGGGTCCGGTGAGAAGGCGACCTCGCCCCCAACTATCATGAACGTGACCCTCCTCTCTAGCACATCGGGGAACCTCTTCACGTACCCTGCGAAAGTGTCGTTGGAGATCACTACGGCGTTCCACGTCTTAGCGTATTCTAGTATGAATTCGTCGGCCGCCCTTTTCGCGGGAGCCTCATAGACCCTCGCCTTCCTCCTGATGGCCCTCTCGAGCGTCTCCCTCTCCGTAAGGCTCACATTCTCGCCGATAAGTGTCATCACGTATTCCGATGGGAGTTCTGTCTGCGGGAGCTTGTGTTTCAGCGACGCGTCAACAATCACGACCCAGCTGAGCCCCAGCTCCGAGAACCGGTGGACTACAAGAGCCACGTTCCTGAGGGTGGGGTTGGTCCCGCCGTAGTACGCTACGTTCGAGCCATCTATGATCACATCGAAGACATTCTTCTGCACGCTCTTCTTTGTTACACCTGCACCTCGCTGAGCTACAGCTACCTCACGCGATTCTCGGCGCCCCGTCGACCTGTAAGGCGCCCTGGGGCCTTCCGGCCGAGGACTGTGGATCCGCGACTCTTCGGTCGGTCTGACCGTTGATGGTTGCGAGGCTCCAGATACCGAAGACTCTGTTTCGACAGATCGGGGGCCTACATCGGTCTGAGATTGGGCGCCTATGCCCTCAGCCGTAGGCTGACCCCGTGGCCCCACGTCGATCACCCTTGGACGGCTTTTGGCACCGAGCGGTTCCACCTTCAGGGCCCTCTCCTCACTACGGGCACGCAACCAGGTCCGCAGACCAGCGACGAGGACGTAGAGGCCGTAAGCCGGGAGGAAGGTGGACCCTATGAGCCAGACAGCCGTCCCCAGAGGTACGATGAGACCGGCGAGCGGTTCCCTAGGCAATCCGGTCCTGGCGAGATAGACCGCATATCCCATGATTATCAGGATCACTGTTCTGGCTAAAGGGATGACAGGACCGGGCCCTTTCGTGCGGGCGGCCTTCCTGGAAAGCATTGCCGTCATCCGCTCCGCCAGCCCGAGCATGAGTACGAAAATTGCCGTGCCCGTGTTGCCGTATGCGATGAGCAAGCCCGGGAAGTTGAGGGACGCGAAAATGAGGGCTATCCCCAGAACCGCTGACCTCCTGGCCAGCGCAACAAGGCCAGCGATCAGCATTATGAGGTCTATCACGTGGTGATTTCTTTGCGATCCCCGCTTATAAATTTACTATTTAAAGAACACCATGTCCCCATTCTTCGATCTCTGCGCCCGCTCCAATACCTCAAAACCTTGGCTCCTCGACGTCTTGAGGAGCACATACACGGAGAAATGAGCATCCATCAGCGAAATTGTTGAAACTGTAACGAAATCGCCGAAGGATGTGGACGGATTAGATGGTGACTGTCTCGAGATTTGCACGGGAACCAATTGACCGATCTCTGATGTCTAATGCCATATTCTCTCATTTACTACTCATTACACCTTTTTGACCAGTAAAAGTTCTGTTCCTTCCTGAGTGTAGGACGGCGGTAGTAACTCTCCGCCTTTAGTGTTGCCTGTTATCGTCCATCTTCGGTTTCCCTTTCACTCGACCAAAGGGCGCGCCTAGGTGCGGCCACTCTCCAACCAATTTGACGGTTTTCCTGAAGAGCTCCCCGAGCACACAATCACTCATCCCTGCTCACTGATATCTGCTCATGGTCTTAGCTTTCGGTATCTGGATGGAAGGTCGCCCTGATCGTGATGAACCCCTGGAAGGCCACAAACTTTTTGCGCCCTTTCGCCTTCGTCTCTGCGGCCTCGACAGAGAACGACCCGCCCATCAGCCTGTTCAGGAACTCCAGATACTCAGTCACGTCCTCCCCTTCCTTGTGGGATACTGGATTGGTATACGGCTCGACGACGAAGTTGCCTCTCACCTTCCTCACAGTCAGCCTCGCCCTCAACTGAGCCTCTCCACTTCCCTCCGCCCTCGCTTGGACTATTGCGTCCCTCAGCCTAGCAGCGTTCTCGAAATCCTTCAAGACACCAAAATTCCAGCGAAGGTACAGATGAAGTCCATCTATCATGTGGGCAAGGGATTGATTACCGCTCTCGACCCTCAACGAGAGGGTAGACATTCCGTTGGGTGTCGGGACCGTTATCTTCAGGTAGCCCGACATGTTCATGGGTTTCTTGAAGATTCTCGCCTTCGTCCATACTATCCGTTTCAACTCCTCAAGCTCTGCTTTCATCGCAGGAGGGATTCTCAGGCCTTGCCATTTCATCTCCGACACCGCCTTACTGAGTTCTTCAAGCCTCCTCGCCTTCTCTCCGAATTCGTCCGGCACATCTGGGTCCAGATACAGGGCTATTCTAGGCGGGAGGACGTCAGTGTACGCTGTCACGAACCGCACCGAAGTTGAAGAGGGAGGGATCGAGGGGCAAACTACCGCCATAGTTTCCTCCCCCTCGAGGACGACCTTTACTAGAGGGAGCTTGAGCACCGACTCCTTCTTGAATACTAGGGTCACGCCGAAAGAGACCTGCCTCTTTCTCGATGCGATCTTAGCGAAGGAGTCCCGATCGTATCTGGCCTGAATGAAGCCCGGCTCGAGGACAACTAGCGTTCTCCCTAGGGCTTCCTTAGGAAGCTTAGTGAGTTTAACGACGGTCACGCTATAATTGTTTACCAACGGGTTATTTGAGGAGTTAAGGGTCTGCTCCCCCATAGGCGTTTGGGATCGTTGAATGTGGCAAGACTCAGGGTGAGGAGGCAGAGGGTCACAACCTACTCGGGGCTCGTCAAGGTCCTCCGGAAGAGGATAGCGAGCTACGTGACGGAGGGCATCGAGAGGGTGAGGGCTCTGAGGGAAGCCGTCAGGCTCACCGACGAACCGGTTGAGGTCGAGGGCAGGATCTGGAGGGACCCCCTTCAGGCCCACCTCTGTGTTCATCTCCGACATTCTAGAGGCGGCCTCGATGGGAGTCTCATAAAAGGAGCAGGCCTACCTCTCAGGGGCTGCGTAGGCCGATTCGTAGCTCATCAATCCCTTTCAGCGCCTTTCGATATAACTTTAATGCGATTCCGAGAGAGGACCAGAAGGCGATACGGATAATTACACCAGACCAGCATGTTTATATCATGACGAATTTTGCAGACAACAGCATGTTAGGAAATGAGCTGAAAGGGGTGGGCAGGGAATACATCTATAAGAGGTATTGGAGGAGGACGAGATCTAAATCAATGGACGAGCCTATCGGCATCTGCCGCACGTGCAGGCAAATCGTCGAACCTGTCGAGAAGCAACGCGATGAGAAGGGATCACATGGCATAAACGTCTACCGGCACCCACACCGGCTGGTGTTCTTGATGTTGGGCCGCTCGAGTATGGGCACCCGCTACTACAACCTCGGCGGCGACATCAAATACGAGCTCGACGAGCACCTGAAAGCGATTCTGACTATAGCAGGCGAGCACTGGAGGGAGCTTCATGATCCATTAGAAGCGGTCGTCGATTACGTCAGACGGAAACTGAGCGATTTGGGATAGCGATTAAAATTCATTGTTGTTTGAAGGCGCTTCTACGTCTGCTGGGAGGAGAGGGATGAGACGGAACGTAGTCCTGTGGGTTTTACCCCTCGTCGCTTTAGCGGTCTTGGCGGCCGCCATGACCTTTCTACTCATAACTCTACCGCCCCGACAAGCCGCACCGACCATACCGTCAGACGCCCGGCGCTCCATTTTCTGGTACTGGTTCATCGCTTCGTTCGTGGTCGTCTATGTCTTCCTGCTGTTGTTCGTTCTCGAGGAGGAAGAAGAATAGGCCACGACTCTTGATATCATCCCATGAAGGACTCTGGCCGTGTCGTGCCCCAAGTGCGGTAAGGGTTAGAGTTCCTGTTTTGCGACACCACAGAATACGCCACTTACGCGTATGGCGGTGAGGAGTTTGTCCTCGATTCATGCGAGACCGTCGAGATGACGTTCAGGTGCCCGGTGTGCAACGAAGTGGTAGCGAATGACGTTGATGAGGCTGATGAGATCTTGAAGCCGAAGGGCATGCCTGTCGGAGAGGTTAAAACTGCTGAAGGGGAGGCAAGCCATGCAACTCAAGCTTGAAAGCTTCCTCAACGAGGTCCCTGCCCTTACTGCGAGGACGGGAAGCCCCACGAAGGCGACGTGCTCCTTTACATGACTAATCACTTTGCCAAAATCGTCTGATGCATTAGTTGCTGCAATAGTTATGTTATTATGGTTTGTAATGCTTATGATGACTTTCGGGTTCACCCTTGCGGTCTGCCTGATCGGCCCGAGGATCCCTAATTGGATAGACTCAGGAGACCGTCCTGGCCACAGGGGATTCGGCCACTCTCTGTTTTCTCTCATCCTCTTCACGAATTGTAGCACTACTCGTATCCAGCCAGCTCGCCGATCAGGGCCTTGCGTTGCTCTACGTTGTAGCCCTCGCGGCAGGGTACCTCTCTCATCTGGTGCTGGACTTCGTGACCTACGAGGGAGTCCCCTGGTTCTGGCCCCTTGGCGAGAAGTACTCTTTAGATCTCGACTCGGCTGGGGGTTTACTCGTCGGCTTCCTGGGGTTTTTGGCTTTGGTCTTGTCGATCTATCTTCTACAAGACCATCTCTTTCCGGCTGCTGTCCTCCCCTTTTGAGCAGGGTAACCGATGACTACTTACTTGGCGTCAACCCACAACCTCTCGAACTCTTCCGAATACCGTCTCACCACCTCTCCCTGAAGGACCACAACGCCCTCATACCCCTCTTCCGCCCGCGAGAAGCCGAAGCTACCGGCGACAACAACTTCGTTGTCTATCACGGCGAAACCATAACGTGAAGTCCGGAAGTCCCAGAGGGTCCTGACGTCGATCCCGGAGAGCCAAAACCTGTTGGGATCGAAATAGATTGGAGAAAGAGTCCAACACTACATCGATGACGTGAATCGAGGCCAGAGATCGATCCCAAAAGGCTTAAGTAAAACTTGTCAGTACCAGTTAGAGGAATCTCACATGGAGGAGGCAAAACCGAGGTACCGGTGGGTTGAGGACCTTGTTAGTTCAGATGTAAAGGCGATAGGGACATACTTGGCCATGCTCAATTTATTAGGACCCCGTCATTTTAACAAATATCGCAATGTCGATAAACTCGGCGATTTTATTATGACTTCAGAAGTAGTGAAGACGTGGTTGGCTTTTTACTTCGCCGGAAAGGCAGAATATATTAGAGAAGCCTACGAAGCCGGTAAAGAGTTTGTTGACAAGCTTTTCGCGAATGAACCATCAGCTCTCGACTGGTACGAAAGGAACATTATCCTTGGTGAGATAGAGTTCAATTTCTACAATAATTTTTTAATGGCATTCAAAAAGCACTTGAAATTGGCTAACATCCCTGAAGAGCTTAGGGGAATTGTCCGAGAAGTACTTTTCGATGTTCGTACTCAGCTTTATGGAGGGTCGCTCATAACACACGCAGGGACCACTACGATAAGAGAAGATACATTAAAGAAAAACATTGAGGACTATCGGAAACTTAAAGGGGAAGATACGAACAAACTTATTTTATGTATGGAAAAAAGCGGATTGATCCTCAAATACTATGAATATGTTGGCGTTTATATCTTTCCTGCCCCATGTTTATCAGACGATGTGATAGCACTTTTAGTAAGGTCAGAAAAGCTTTCTGGAAGTATATTGGAGAGGACGGTGGCCGAAGTATTTAGGGACCTTGGCTTTAGTGATGTTATCCCCAATTATAGGTCGAAATCAAAGGCAGGAAGCCCAGTTGAAGTCGATGTCTGGGCTTGGAAACAGGTTGACGACGACACTAATTTCACGGTTTACGTCTCCTGCAAAAACTGGGACAAACCTATAGGTAGAGAAGTGATAGATGAGGAGACAGGCAGAGTCATGAATTTAGATAAACTACCAAAGCTCAAGATAATAATAGCGAGTGGAGTGAATCAGGACGCAAAAAAATTGGCTGAAGCTAATGGTTTCTTAGTCATCGAGCTTGGGAAGAAAGCAACTGAAGAAAACAGAAAGGAAATCTATGAACTCGTCTACAGGGTCCTCAGCAAGATCTTCAGTCTATAGAAGCCTTGGAGAAGGCAAAGGGGAAGTCGGCCTCACTATTGACTGAGCGGACTGAAAGTTAAGACTTCTTTGAGGTCAGATTGTCTGAACCTATATTGTCGGTTGTGACGGTGGAGACTCTGGCAGGGAGAAGAACGCCTTGATCTGGAGGATCCAGGCGATCAGGATGAGGACGAATCCGACTAGGATTATCATCAACCACGCGCCGTAGTAGTACCAGCGCGCCACCGTCCTGAACGTCCTCGTGCCGGTCTTGTCTGCTATCCCCTCGTAGCCCTTCCTGAGGAACCTCGCCGCTATGATCAGTATGATCCACATCGCGACCAGCCCGGCTAGAAGGGAGCCGAGGACAGCCATGACGGCACCTGCGCCGAGAATGCCCGGGCCTCCGAAGCCGTCAAAGGACGATCCGAACGGGGCCATCATGACCTGGCTGCCGACGAAGGCGAAGAAGGAGCCTATCACGACGAATACGGAGATCGCGCTGCCAACTATCTGGAGGATAACCGTCATCAGAACGTTGTTGAAGATCTCCCTATCCTTCACCACTTCTGAGATCTGCTTGACAGCTAACAGGACCATCACCAATCCCGCCAACCCGAGGATGAACCCTATGTAGGGGACGAAGGAGAGCAGCACGAGGATCGAGCCCACACCGCCCATCGTTTTGGCCTGTGTCAGCGTTGCCGTGCTCACATCCTTTGTGATCCCGGACTGTTATTTTCAGGACTCTAGGCCCTGGTTGTTTTCAATCAGTTCGCTTAAGTAAGCTCCTCTGAACATCCATACGGTTTGGCGCGCCTCAAGGACTACTACGCAATCCTCGGAGTCCCCAGGAATGCCACTCCGGAGCAGATCAAGGAGGCCTACTGGAGGCTCGCCAAAGAATATCATCCAGATAAGAGCCCCTCTCCCGAAGCGGAAGAGAGGTTCAAGCTCATCAACGAGGCCTATCGCGTCCTCTCCGATCCGGCGAAGAGGGCCGAATATGACGCCCTTTACGATGTGGTGATGTCAGGAGCTTCCGCGCGCACAGACGTTGAAACCGGAGAAAGGGCACCGGAGGAGGGCGGGTCTCACGTGGCTGGCGGTGGAATCAAGCTCTGGATCCTCGAGGGCCTTGTAGGTACTTCTTCGAGCCATATCCTAAGGTCATAGGTGGCATCTTTATCATCGCCTACGTTTTCAGGCTCATTACGAGGATTCTTCTGAGGTACCAGACAGACTACACCGGGTTTGCCCTCAGGTCCTTCGAGCCTATAACTGCCCTCACGCTCTTCGAAGGAGCCGCCTTCCTAGTTCTCGTCTACCTGATTTATTCTTAGTTTCATATACTGGCTCCCCACGAACTTCCACCGGCTGCTCATCAGCGGAGCGCTCCTGATGTCCGTGGTTGTGGCGTTGCTGAATCCGTCCCGCTTTTTCGGTAGTGGCGGTTTTGGGTTTTCCTCCTCCGGAAAAAGCCCTCAGCTCCAGCTACCAAACACCGGAAACTTCATAGTGGATCTTCTGCTCCTGATCGTCATCCCCTACCTCAACGCGTTCTCAGCCCTCTTCAACAACGCAATTGGTGTGGTCCTGAACACCTTCCCGCTGATGCACCTTATCTCGGTCCTCACCTCGCTTGTGGACCTAGCGGCCATGTACGTCGACAAGCAGGTGGCTCAATTTGAGAGGTGGAGGCTGAGCGAGAGGGCGATGGAGTGGCATGCAGTAGCTGGAGGAGGGCCTGGAATCCTCGCTGGAGCCTTCACCTTCAGGCACAAGACGAGGCACGGAATTCTGCTGGCTAAGGTGATAGTGGCGACGGTCTGACCTGGTGGGTTCTCCTTTCAGCCATAAGACCCATAAGGCCTTGAAGCCGGCAAAAGGCCATCAACTCTTTTATAACTGGTTGCCCAAAAACAGGGCGTGAGTAGGTCTAATCCGCAGGAGTTGGAGGCAAGGCTTAGGGAGATCCTGGAGAAGGCGAGGGACTGGCAGAGGGTTCCCGTCAAATCCTCTCCCGGGATATTCGTAGTCAAGGCACCGGGAACGAAGAGGAACCCTCCGTTCCTGCTCATCGAGCTCAACCCTGTCGACGAGAACAACTTGCCGACGAAGAGGAGGGGCCTCTACATAAGGAGCAGGAGGGATCTAGAGGAGTTCAGGAAGCTGATAAACGACAGGAACCTCGATGCTCTCGTCTCGGCTCTCGAGGAGGTCAACGGCAGGAGAGGCGAGGAAGAGGGGGAACCGGAGGAGTTGGAGATATGAATGCCCAACCGTCCTGATAGGGAGGGGCCGATCTCCAGCTACGTCCTCGCCTGCTATCAATTGCTCCAGCAGAACGGAGCGTCGAGCTCAAGGCAGGGAGAGGGCCATAAGCAACGCGATAGGCGTCGTCCAGATGCTGAGGGAAGGCCTCATGAAGGGCGTGGAGGTGCAGCACACGGACTTCGGGACAGAGCGGCTCAAGGGGAAGGACGGAAGGGAGACCAGGGTGAGCTCGATATCCATCAGGCTTTCACTTCCTGAGAAGGGGGCAGAGGAAGGCTTCTACGCGCGCAGCCTCTTCCGCCCGAAAACCTCCCTCCTGATCGGCCCCCTCTCCTTCTTCACATACTGGTCTATGTCCTTGACGATCTTGAGGCCGTGAGTGCCCATGACGGATGCTGCGAGCTGGGGCAACCTCTCATACTGGCTGTAGATAGTGAGGACATATCTCTCGTCGTTGCAGTTGTGCTTCCACAGCTCGACGATCACCTGGTCGGGCATGCGGTGTCCAGAATACTCCGAGTATGTGGTCCTCAACCTCTTCACTATCGTATCGAAGTACTCGACACTTTTCACAATCCTAACCGCGTACATTTCTGTGCATCGCTACTGAAATCTCTTAATAAATTGTCTGGCTAGCATGACTATATGCCGACTAAAGGCTGCGCTAGCCTAAATGCCGTAATATAAGAAGTACGAAAGCTCCTGTCATAGGCGCTCATAGTCAAGTAGGCCCCATATCCCGCAACCGACGGTCAGCAGGATCCTGAGGGCCCTGGAAGAGGAAGGGCCTCGTAGCCAGGGAAAAGCTCGGGTGCGTCAAGGTCGCCAGGCTCTTATCAGGGGCTCAGCACGGGACCCAGAATTGAACCGACCAGTTCTCTCATCGCCTCCATGATCGCCCTCGCCCTGTTCGTTGCGTCATCCTCGTTCCTGGGCGCGCGCTTCAAGGCCCATAGGAGATCCAGGGCGTCCTCCTCGTTCGTCTCCAACGAAAGGTAAGCTCTCCCCTTCGGAGAGGCGATGGAAACGTTGAGCACGTGGGGAAACTTGCGGCTACTCTGGCGGTCGGTGCGGACTTCTGCCCTCCAGCTTCCGTCCCTTGAGATCAGCTCCACGTACCTCAGGTAGCTCTCGCCGTGGAAGACGAAGGTGAAGCCGGCCAGCTCGACCTCCACGTATTGAGTTTACGTTGGGTTTTATTTCACATCTGCTGGCTTCTCACCTCCAGGGCATACTCCCCTTTTATAACACTCCGTTAATGGATCTTCTAGGTTGGCGGATGAGGAGCTGATAAAGTGGGTCAGAAAAGAGGATAGCAGAGCTCGAGGAGGAGCTCTCGAAGATGAGGGAGATCCTCTCAGTCCTTGAAAACAGGCAGGTAACCGCACGTAGGGGAGGTGAGTCTTTCACTGAGGAGGACCTAGCCGCTCTTCCGTGGAGGGAGTACCAGTCCGGAAGGGGCGAGTGGCTGACCTCCTCCCCGCCCTGAAGGGTGAGGGCTCCCTCAGGGCGGATCACGGGTTCGCGGTTTACCGCCTTCACCCTCATCACCTCACAGCTGGTGGGAGTTACCCACCCTGCTCCGTTCGTCCAGCGGTAGACCGCGGGCTGGGCCTTCAGCCCATTACCCCTATCCCTCACCAGGAGTTCCCCTCTTCTCCCAGATCCTTGGGACTCGGGGATATGTAGGATGTTTGCTGCACCGTTCAGATCCGCATTCACGACCTTCCCTATGTGGGGACACTTGAACAAACCACGTTCAATACGCCCACCTTCATGGGCCTCCCCACACAGGGAACAGGTCTTAGAAGTGTCTGCCTCATCGGTTTTGATCACTTTAATCCCTAGCTCCTCTCCGATTTCTTCAAAGCGCTTTATAACATAGCGGTAATTCCAGAAGTTCACAGTGAGTTTATTGCCGTGGTTTCTGGAGATCTCTTTAGGATATCCCACAACCACCTCGCCTACTCCCTTTTCCTTCAATCCCTCCAATATTTTCCTGACCATGCTGTTCAGAGCGTTTTTCAGAAACCTACTCCTCTTCTCGTAAAGCAGCTTGAGATGTCTGCTCCTCTTCTGTTTATGTCTGGTTAAAGTCTTCTGAGCAACGGCAATTCGTCTGCTGTAATATTCGTATCGAGATAGGACAGATCCACCCTTGAAGACGTACCAGCTTCCGTCCTCAACATAAACAGTTGCCAAGTTCACGATCCCCAAATCCACAGAAGCCCTCATGCCACCCTCCGGCTTTGCGTTGCTTTCGACCTCCATCGGAATATGTGCATACCAGCTCCTCCTAGCTTCGTTGTAAATTATCTCGAGACGGCCTTGTTTGCCCATCCACTTCAATTTTCCTTTAAACTTCAGAGTTAGTTTGAAGTCCTTTAGATAGATCGTCCTGTTCTCCTCATCTACCTCGTACCTATCGTTCCTGACGATTACCATTAGCTTGTAGTTCCCGACCTCGTCTTTCCAGTAGCCTGGAGGTCTAGGTTTAAACCACTTAGGCAACTTCCCCTCCTTTTTCTCTTTAATTAAAGAGAAGAAGCTCCTCCAGTCCTCAGTGTTCTTCCTAGCAACTTGTTGAGCATTGACCTTTAACACGTGCTTATACTTCCCGTAAACCTTCTTTTCGCTTCTGGTAAAATCTACCCTTTCACCGTTCTTATACTGTTGCATTCTTAACCAGTTCACCTCGTTCCAGCACTTCGCAGTAAAAATCCCTAATTCCTTTAACCTTCCATGAGCATCCTTATCTACTATTAGTTTGACTACGTTAGTCCTTTTCAATCTCTTTCACCCATTATCCTCCAATTATTGTTGAGCTGTATTCCACAATACTTTAAACTATTCAGAAATTTAAAAATTTTACCCCGCCCCTAGAAGGGGCGAGGCTTGTCGTTCTTTTGTCACGGCCAGCGAGCTCCTCTTGGCGCCTCTAGCCATGAGGCTCAGCCGCTTCTTCGTCTGAGTTCCCCTCGTCTTCTCCTCTGATGACTGAAAGGATCTCGCCCAGGAGGGCTGATGCCCTGTTGGCGAGTTCGGGCCTGAGGATAGCGTACGGATCCTTTTTGTACTCGGCCGCCAGCTCCGATGCCAGCCTCTCGAATTCGGCAGTCAGCTCGTCTATCCTCTCGACCCTGCTGTCCTCGAAGAAATCGTACACCAGTCCGAGCACGAGAAGCAGCTGATGGTTCACCGCAAACGCGAGCATCACGTCGTCGACCTGAACGTCTTCCTGTTTCGCAGTGTTATAGGCGACCTCGAGGAAATCCGACGCCATGCCCTCGAAAGCCTCCGGATTCCAGGAAGCTATGCGGGCCCCAGCCCTTACGACCTTCCGGAGCAAATTGGCGTAGTCCGTTTGTGACCTCAAGGTGAGGCCGAGCTCATAAGCAATTTCCTGCAAATGTGATGTCAGTTCATGCGCCACTTCGTCCGGGTCCGACATGGATCGCTCGGCGGTTCTTGAGGGTTTGGAGGTCTCCCTTACCCTGCGCCTCCTTCGATCCACGGCTTCTCCCTACCTCCAACCGGACATGAAATTATATAACATCTATGCGCGTATGTGGTGATGTCGGGAAACGCCTGCCTGAAATGCGGTTCGCCTGCGACGAGGGCCTACACGCTCTACGACTATAGGACCGACGTTCACCAGGACGTCCCCCTCTGCGAGGGCTGCTACTCCTCCTACACGCCGATGCTCAAGAAGGGGAAGCTGGTCTGGAAGAGGAGCGGCCTTGTCACGTACTACCCGCCGTTCTTCTTCACCATAGGGTCTAGGAGGGCGGCCGAGGCTGCCTCTAAGTTCCTCGACAGGCTGGTCGGGAACAGGGTCCTCCGAAAGCTCACTAAGGCTATTCCCTACGTCCTGATAGCCCTCTTGATAATAGGCTCCGGCTTCCTGATCTACAGCCTGGTCTGGCAGACGACCAACGCCGAGGCCTTCCAGAGGATGAGGGCCTTCTACAGGCAGCACCCCTTCGCAGGGATAGGCGTAGTAGGGATCGACCCGCTCCTCCCGCTGGCCGAGACGCTGATAGCCCTCTTCTTCGCCGTGACGCTCCACGAGCTGGCCCACGCCTTCATCCTGAGGATGTA
>Ga0079995_1036165_pt1 | contig 20805 bp, 30 predicted proteins | sample FaiFalFF_MnMetaG_2_FD_69198 | JGI IMG/M metagenome (GOLD analysis project Ga0079995, IMG submission 69198) | Freshwater microbial communities from Yellowstone National Park, Wyoming, USA - Fairy Falls C (FF_Mn_C) (SPADES assembly) (version 4) | ecosystem: Environmental > Aquatic > Freshwater >...
CGGGGTCTCCATGATGCATCGCCACCCGCTTATGGTGCACCGATGTCGGGCCTGGCATGCACAGGCTTGCCTTGGACATGGATATGAGGAACAAGTCATCAATCAAAGCTAGTCGTTGCCAGCTAACTATGATGACTATTGTCGATGAGAAAAGGACTTCACCATTTGACCAACGTTGGCGGAGATATCCAGCCCCATCAAAACATCCTCCTCCTTCTTGGAATTTGGCTGCGAGAAACGAGGTTGCTCCAGGTATCGTGAGCATGGGGTTAGGTTGGAGGATGGGCTGTACCGGGGTGTGTTGAGGCGTGGGAGGCATCATGCGGGCTGTGGGTGTGCGCAGATATATTGGGGGAGTGAGCCTGGCCGGGTGGAGTTTCACGGAAGCCCCTTACATTCTTTACGGTTCAGGTCTTTAAGGCCCTAGGGGTCTCTTTGTTAGTAGAAGCTAACGTAGGAATCCACTTTTTCTTCAGCAAACAGGTGTAGAGCCCCGGGGGGCTATAATCTTCAGGTATAAGGACACCAACTTTTTAAGTCGGGGTTGCGCGTACGAAGGTAATGTCTGGTGGTCAGCAACCTCAATATATAGGCCGAGTAGTGTTCTCTAAGGATAGACCTGCGAGACCCGATGAATTTTGGTGTTGGCTGTCTGATTCGCCTAATCTTAATGTTCAGGTCGGTTCTCTGCTTGCCATTGATGGCTCGCAGGAGAGAATCATAGGGATAGTTGAAGATATGCTGTATGAATCTAGCGGAGAATCAACTACTGAGTTTTACGGTTCTGGTTTCGGAGATCCAAACATACCTTACGCGACGAGACCTACTATCTTGCGTTACGTTAAGCTCCGGGTCTTAGTAAGAGAACCATCTATGCGGACCCCCCCTGAAGATAGATGGAGAGTCAGGCATGCCTCCATAAGTGATGCAGACATTATCTCGGGCCATATCCCATCTCAAAATCGCATTTTGATGGGATTTCTACAGGTCGGTCAGAGTTCATTACAAAGTGACCCATTATGTCCTGTATACTATAATTCGGAGCTACTACTAGGCCTAGAAGCGGCTCACGTTAACATTACAGGCGTAACAGGGATGGCAACAAAAACCAGCTATGCACTCTTTCTTTGTTATTCAATAATGGCCTGGGCACGGAAGAATGATAAACGTGTCGCAATCGTCCTATTTAATGTCAAACGGGAGGATTTCTTAAGGCTCCATGAGCTTCCTGCTAACTGGGAAGAAGCCCACCAGTGGATGGAGCAATGGGCAAAAAGGGCAGGAAACCCCTCTCTTGTGAACGTTGAAAAAGAATTATGGGAGGCTGCTCGACAAGCCGGCGTAGATCCGATAGCCCTTAAGGTTCCGGTCCAGTATTTTACGTTCCAAGATGACCCATATGCTCGGCTCATGACAAATCCTAACTATTACAGATATGGACTTGCGGACTTAAAGCCGGAAGAAGTTATAGCAGCTCTTTACAGGCCGGATGAGTCTCCCGCAGAGCAACAGCTAAATCTTATCCATACGTATATGGGGGAGATTGAGGGTGCGTCTTTCCAAAGGATGCTGCATGACTTGCAAAATTTGAGACGAGCATTACAGGCCGGGAGGGGTCAACAAACCACACAACAAATACAATGGCATAGAGAAACTATAGAGGCAGTAATTAGAAGACTCCTAGGGTTACAACACCGTGCCAGACAAATAATCGAGTGGGTTCAACCCGCAGGGCGTCCTGTTACCTTCCATCAGCTTCAAGATGGAGGGTTTAATGTAATTCAACTTTACGGGCTCAGTGAGGACGCCAAGAAACTAGTTGTGAATGCAGCTTTGAGGCAAATCAGAGATGGACTCCAGCAGGCACAGAGACATGTAGATCGCGTTGTTGTAGTAGTGGATGAATTAAACGTCTATGCACCCACAAGCAGATCCCCTATCAAAGACCAAATATTAGATGTCGTTGCCAGAGGTAGAGATCTGGGCCTTACGCTTATTGGCGCGGAGCAGTTCGCCTCTGAGATCGATGGCAGTGTGCTCGGAAATTCTAATACGCGTGTAGTAGGCCGTTCCGACGCAGGCGAAGTCTCTGATACAAGGATCTATAGAGTTTTTGGAGGATTTAGAGAGATTGCCCCAATCTTGCAGAAAGGGCAAATGTTGGTCTATCATCCTGCCCATATTTCTCCACTGTTAATTCATTTCCCAGTGCCTCTACATAGGATGAACCCTGCCATCGGCTCATGACTCACTCATTGGATAGATTCCGAAATCTTTCAAGCTCATTCTCACAATATGTATCCCGCATTGGGGCTACTCTTGCACACATTACAACACTGCCGGAGGAAGCAGCGCCAGATATCAGGGTAGGTAGCAGAACACTGACAGCTCAACTATTAGGGTATATCCCTATAAACACTGCTCCGCAAGCTACGCTAAATTTTCGCTTTTTTATAGATGGTGTCCAACAAACGGTGCCTGTATTCCGCATTACCATAAATGGAATTTCAGTCCCTGTAATGGCTTCGCATCTTGCAGCGGGAGCCATGGAGCGTCGAGATTCACGATTGGTGCCTTACTATTCCATTGATGCTTTGGTTCTGTTAATGCCGCTTACCGCCTTACGTGCAGCTGGTTGGCAAGGGCCCGCACCCCCGGGTATACAGCTTGATTCTACTGGAAATTTCTGTAATAAGATAGGCCTTTACGAACAACAAGGTACCCCTCTTTATAGTGATACTGGGGTAACTTTAGAAGTATTTCCAACATCCAGCATTAGCGCTTCGGAGCTATATGCATCTGGCAACATTAGGAGAAAAGCAAGAGATAGGGCGAGCGTAATTCTAAGGGTGATGGAGTTAATTGTACTATGGAGAGTAGTTAGTCATGCTAATCTTGCAAATGATGAGTTTGTACTAATCGATGGGCCACTCTTTATGCCATTTAGGTATAGTCGACTAGCGGACAATGCCTTAGCCCCTCTTGAAAGTTTCAATAATGCTTCTACTGCTAATTTGAGTCTTTTCAACAGGTTCTTCAGGAACACCCTTGGTTTGGTTAAGCGTGTTGAAATAGTTCCACACCTAGGATTAGACAGGGTATTTCAGGCGACCGGAACTTACCAAGTTCCATTGTATCTCTTTCAAGATGTGGTTCCCTCTGCGGATGACGAGGTTTCCTCTCATACAATCTCTGCATTCCTTAGGCTGAGACCTGAAATCCTCCCTGAGCTACAATCAATATGGTCGCCTGTGAGCGGACTAATAAGGTTAGACATCCCCTTTGGGGCCATTTCTTCACCCAATGAGAATTGGGCGGACCCAGGCTTTCAACCCAACCTACATCGCGCCATTACAGATCCTACCTCGCGCCATTACAGAGTATTGCAAGGTATATTAGAGACCGCCCTAAGGGAACGCTGGCCTATACCGGAGTCGGAGTCTCCACATAGAATGTTAACGGAATATTATGCAATTGCGGAAACCGAGAAATGGCTAAGAGCGATGCTGTTACAGCCCCAACAGATACGTGCGTTATTTATTGGTCCTTGACCCGCCTTGTCTTAGCCGCATCATCGCCCTGCGGACGGTCTTTGAAGGGTATGCCTTGAACCATTCGAACATCTTTTGTCTCAGCTGCTTATTTTCAGTGTAGCCTTCTAAGGCCTCGGGGGCTTTAAGAAGAATATCCGCAATTATATTGACTATTTTTGCTTTCCTTTCTCGTTCAACCCCTTGTAACGCCCATCCTTATGCACTTTTTTATGAGAAGTCGCACTTATCTGCCGTATCCTCTCCTTGGCTTCGAGCACCGCCGTGTATTTTCGGTCGAGGTTTGCCAAGTTGTGGAGCGGCCTGTCCTTTGTGACACGGTGCATACCCAGCAGCCTGGAGTTGGGAGTAAGTAGATCTCGTATGTCGAGGCTAAAGGCCTAATCCACCATTATCTGAGTCGTTCCCGAAGCCTGTCCCTAAGGTTCGTAAACCTGGGGTTCAGTACGAGCCGATATGAGATCTCTCTATTCCCATAGGGGAAACGTTCTAGCCTGTAGATGGTATGTTGATGCCCGGGCTGTACGCCCGCTATTATTCTGAAAATTTTATCCCTATCTTGGCTGGTAATTCCGCGAAGGCACATGAACTTCTTTATCTCCACCTCTTGGACTTCGTCCTGTCCAGTTGCCCAGCTGCCGAGTATATAGGCGAACGGTGCACCAAATTGCCTTGGGATGAAGACTCTGCCCTGTGTTACGTAGAGACTCGTTATACCTTCGCCGATCTCTAAAGACCCTCTACTTTCAATGAGCTCGCGTGTCTGACATAGACCTTTTACTAAGATGTAGGCGAGTATGAGATTGGGCTCACGGTGCTCTTCCCAACTGGTGGAGGCCTCCATGGAAAGGAACGCTTTCTGGATCAACGTTCCTGGTGGAATCAATATTTCTCGAATTAGATTCCCGCGAATTGTCGATTCGGTTAATACTCTAACGAGTCCTAAATCCTGCAGATAGAACAGAATTGTGACAAGGCGCGGGAAAGGAACCCTGCCCCTCAGCGAGTAGTAATCTACCCTGCCCTGCCCCTGGATATTCATCAGAAGCGTACCAACTACATCTCTCACCCTCATTAGATGCGGGTGGGAAGCTCCCAGCTCGCCCAAGTCTGATAGAAACCGAAAGAGATCATTGCCTTTACAATCAATCAGCGGGGCTGAGCTTACCTGCTCTGTCATCTCTTGATCCAGGGCATTGAGCATTTTACGCACAAGAGGCCCCCCACACCAATGACAGAGGGGTCTACGGTCCCTGAGCTCGTCAGGATCTTGTTTTTGGTAGCCACAAATTATGCAGTGTCGATAATCTACTTGTGGGGCCAACTCAGAGCTCCTCTACACTCCTGACGTTGAGTTTCTCTCCTCCCAATCTAGAAACGACGACTAGCATTCCACTACTCCTGGAGGTTTCTTTGAGATAGTTTGAGAGCGCTGTTAAGCGCTTCTTGTCAAAATCGAGGAGCACCTCATCGACTAGGAAAAACGGGATATCGGGTGCGTAAGCTTCCTTCGCGGCCAGCGTTAATACAGCCGCCAGCGCGTGCCTTTCCGACCCACTTAACGAGGTTATAGGCTGCTCCACATTACCACGTAGCACCTTCAGCTTATAGGAAGATTCGTCAATCCAAACCCTAAGCCCTTCGAACCCCATTTCTTCCAAGAGAGGGGTCACTCGTGCGTTGAAAGAACGTGCTGCTCCCTTACGTTGCTGCTCTATTGCATCATCGATCTGCAAGGCCAGATCAGTAAGTGTTTCTACCCACTCCTGGTAAAGGGAGATAGCAGAAGCCAGCTGCACGACTTCACCCTTGACTTCCACCTTGATCTTGCTCTCGACCTCACTCTCAAGACGCGCTATCCTCTCGTTAAGTCTTCCGAGGTCCAATTCAACTTGGCGTAGTGCGGTAACAAGTTGATTGCGTCTTTCGAACTGCCCTGAGGTAAGTAATCGTTGAAGGCGTGTATTTATTTCATTTAGTTCTGTTTGCTCCCTCAGAAGATCTCGCTCCAGAGATGACAGCTCCTGACTTATCGGTTCAAGTTGCTCTTTCGCTTCAATTTGCTTTCCCTTTAGGTCGTTAAACTCTGCCTCAAGTTCCGATTTCTTCTTTTGAAGTTCTTTTCCTTTTCGATCTACATTGAGACGTAGTGATTCTAGATCCTCGGCCTTCTGTATAGCCTTGGCCAACTTGCTTTCGGCTTCTCTTTGTCGATCACGAGCGTTAGTGAGGGCCCGCTCGAAGTTAACTCGTTGAATGAGTCCGATGGGTTTAGCCTGACACTCTTGACACAGAGGGCAAGGCACGATGCCTGCATGCTTCGTTATATGCTGCACCGCTTGCTCAAGTAGGGCTACTTTTGACTTCCAATACCCTATCTCCTCCCTGAGGTTTGGGATGGTCGTTCTTCGAAGCTCGCTGGCTTCTGCTTCGGCTTCCTCAATCTCCCTTCTTGTAGGGAGTTTGTCGAGCTGTTCTTTGATTTTCTTGAGATCTGCTTCTAGCTCGAGAAGCCGAACTTTGATTCTCTTGAGATCTGCCTCTCTTCTGTCTCGTTCAGCCTTACGATCCGCTATCATTTGCTGGTACCGCTTAATATTTCGCTCCTTCTCATTTCTGTCGGTCCTAAGCGTGTCGATTTTGGCAGTGAGGTCCGGATCCTCTTCTCTTAGGACAGTGCTCAGTTGCGTCTCAAGGTCTTTCCTTCGTCGTATGAGTTTCTCACGTTCAGCTCTAAGTTGCTCTAGCTCTTGCTGGTAGTTATCTATGCTCCGTTTGTCAGCTTGAAGTCGCTCAAGGATGTCTCTGGCTTCAATTTGATACCCTTCAACAATCCTTTTCGCTCCTTCGTACCACGAGGAGAGTGATAACGTGCTGACCAACCAAGAGAAGTCATCAGAACCCTCATCTAGATGTCTTACAATCTCACTTTCCCGGAGAAGCAGCCCAGCCAGTAGAAAGCGTTCATCGCCAGGGGGTTCGACCTTTGGCAGGCCGTATGCGAGTGCTACTAACTTATGAGGTTGCCCATCGATCGACAACTCCACTGTTGCTCGTTGAGCTTCTATGTTCACTAGTGGGTTCCTGTCTTCGGGGGTATTTGGGAGGAGGCCAAGTCTTCTTGCTAACTCGCTCGTCACTCTTCTCTTGGTCGGTAGACCTAAAGAGGCCGCTATCCCTTTAATCAGCGAAGACTTACCCGCCGCGTTTGGAGCCTCTACCACATTAAGCCTCTCACTGTCAAGAGTGAATTCACGCACCCCCTTAAAGGGCCCCAGGTCCGTAACTTTGACGTTAACCTTCAAGTCTCTCCTTCCTCGCCATGAGTTGAAGAAATGCATCATCTAGGACTTTTCGAATTTCGGATTCATCTGCTTCTTTCTTTATAAGTTCGTTGATACGCCGGAACAATTCCCTTGCGAGCTCTTTCGTCAAGGAGACCACCTCGTCGCCGTATATATCTCAAACTCCCAGTTTTGTCTATATTTGGATTCATCCTTGGCCTCCTTGCATACGTCATTAATTGCCCTAAGGGTTCTTTCGAGGTCCTCTGTGGACCCAATGAAGCGAAATAGGCCCACGGCCCCTCTAGCTCTAGCCCTACCACGAGTTACAGGATACCTGATTAACGAGAATTTATAGCAAGAAATGGTTCTCGTCCCCAAAATGTCCGCTACACGGTCTTCCAAGTCACCTCTTTTGCCCTTGCCAGGCTCGCCCAGGATGAACTTCTTCGAACTTACCTGAGTCTGCGACTTGTCTGCCCGCTCAAAATTTATCACAAGGACGATCAAGTCTGGTCTGCTCATAGCCTAGCCCTCCACAGTCCACTCTCCACGCATTCCTCGATGAGGAAGTGCTGAATATCTCTAAGTGTCGGGCTTTCCAGCGCATCTAACTTCCTTATTACGGCCTTAGCCACCTCGTTGGCGTATTCACCCAATCCAAGGTTCTTGGCCATGTAGAACGCTATCTCATGCAACTCATCCTTTCGGGGAAGAGGGACAGTCAGACTGTATAGTCGGGAGCGGAGGGCTTCATCGATCAGGTCACTCCTATTCGTGGTAGCAATCACGATACCCCTTGTCGGATCCAGCATATCGAGCTTATGGAATATCACAGAGTTGATACTGTAATGCCACTCTTTAGCGATTTCGGAGCCACGTGTTAACATTAAACACTCTATGTCATCTACTAGTAGTATGTATCTTCCATTTTCTTCCATTCCAAAACTAAAGACCTTCGCGAGATTTCCTTCAGCTTCACCCCAATGAGGCGCAGCGATGATACTGCTATCGATAAATTTAAGTGTCACGATGAGTGGTGGAGTCAGACTGCCAAGCCTTGAACGAAGCGCCTTAGCCACTTGAATAGCCACTTCTGTTTTCCCAGACGCTGGCGGCCCCTCCAACAGAAAGCCCCTGAAGGGTCGTAGGGGGACCTCATTTGCTCTGGTAAAGAAGTAAGCTATTATATCGAACATTTTCTGGTAGGCTCTAATCTGCCCTGATGTCATCTTAACTGGTGGCTTGGAATCCAAATCTATTTCTACGGCTCGTTGGATGCTCATGCCTGCTCTCCTCGTTCACGTGCCCTGCCTATCAACCGGTCTCTAAGGTTCCGGACGGCTTCGCTGTACCGGAAGCGTTTCACGGGAACTCCACCGTTGGAGTAGGTTTCAAATTCCACCAGCGAATGGCTAATGCCAGGCACTGTTTGTGAGAGGAGCCCAACTGCTTGAGTGTATTCCCGACCGGTCAACCCTCTATAATCCAGGAACTTGTGAAGCGTGAACTCGTCGAATTCATTCCATCCTCGCGCCCATGAACCCAGAATAAAGGATACAACGGCTGTGATTCCCTTGGGCATCCTGAGTCCACTGGGTTTACCATCCTTATCGTACTCCACGGGATAGAGGCGAGCTATCCCTTGCCCAAATCCCAGTTTTTTCTGCGAATCTAGGATTTCCATGGTCTCATCCAGCGCATGGAGCAGGACATAGCCCAGAAGGAAGCTAGCAGTCTCGTTTCGGCCAGATTCAGTTTGGAGCCACGCGTTAGCCCGTTTAATAATAGAACCTGGGGGCCATTCTATTTGGATATGGCCGTTTCCATCGACCTTGAAGGAACACAGGCGGACCTTTACGAAGAGCGGTAGTACACGCTTCGCTTCCATCATCAAGTAGTCTCCCCATATCCTCTCGGCGTCACTTATCCTCTTGACTGCCCCTCTTTCGATCAGTAGTGTCAGTATCTTGGCTAACGAGGTGAAGTAAGTATGTCGCGCTGCTAATTCTCCGATGTCCGTAATGAAGGACATCCCGAGGTCTTCTCGTGGCGTTGCGGGTTCATGGTCAGTGAGAAACTCATCCACATGCTCTAGGAGAGAGTGGAGGAGGTCGTGAAGCTTACGGTCGTCGCACCATTCACATCGAGAGACCCCCTCAGAGTACACTCTGATTCCGCAGACAGCACAACGCCTAAGTTGAAGAACCGAAGTCCCAACATCTAATGCCTTTGACATAACACCTAACCCCTAGCCCTTTATCCTTTATATCCTTTCGCTTTTCGGCTAAGCCCATCCGTGCAGCCGGGCAGTTTTTGGAGACCGTTGATATGCGGCGAGAAGCCTACTTTGTATTATCGAGTAGCTGCAATGCCTTCTTAATTGTTAGGTTTTTGGTTTTTAAATAGGCTGCTGTCAACCAGGCTATCATCTTCTGTTTCAACTGTTCATCCTCAGTGTAGCCTTCCATGGCATCAGGGGCTGAGAGAAGAATATCCGCGAGCGTATTCACTATCTCCAGCCTCCCCCCCTCATTGAGTCCCTTGTAACGGCCATCATCCCCTATCACCCTGAAGCGGGGGCTCGTGCTTACCTGCCGTATCCTCTCTTTGGCTTCCAGCATTATCCGGTATTCCTGATGAAGGGGTGCCAGTCTACTGAGAAGTCTATCCTTGCTAACTACCGTGCACACCCAGCAGCCAAACCTAGAGTTGGGCGTTAGAGCGCAGCGGCCGCATCCCTCAAGATTATCGCCGAGCCTGTAGATCTCGAAGAGCTCAGCATAGCTCTCACCGCTCCATGGTTGACGATAATAACTGAGAAAATCCCATATATCGCCCAACCCCCAATCCAGCAGGGGAGCCACCATCACCACCCCATCGACCTCCACTATTGGCTGAGTCTGATTCCGCTTCTGTAGGTTCCTTCTTCTTGTCCGGCTTTCATCTCGTCTGACCCCTGATATCATCGCAAACTTACCTATGCCCTGTAAAAAATCGAGAGTGGGGTCTATCTTGAGTCTATCCATGCACCATCTAAACCTGTAATGGGGTGCAGGATACCCCTTCTCGATGAGGAGGGTAAAGTAATCTTCTCCCGCGGCGGGTTTGAGGATTCTAACCTCGACTAATCCATTGAATTGTGCGCAGAAGCTTTCGATCTTCTTGAGGGTTGATATAGTATGCCTACGCAGAATAGGCAGGTCGAGAAGGGTATCGGAGTAGAGAATGAACACTTTAGGGGGCAAGGGAGATCCGTCAACACAGGCCTGCTTAACATACTCCAGCACCAGATGAACGAGTACCGTGGAGTCTTTGCCCCCGCTGAAGCCTACCTCCCAGGGGAGATCAGGGAATTTCCTGGCAGCTTCTTCGAGGACATCAAGAGAGATGGCTAACTTGCCACCGAGTCTGTCCAGGATCTTATCGGCAGGCTCCTGCCAGCCTCTTCCAATTTGAATACAACTCTGAAGCTCTTCGGCCTTCACGTTGGGTTGCATATCTCTCGCCTTATCCTCACATTATATATAACGGCCCTTCTCAGTCTGTAGCTTCTTCAGCTCCTCCTTTAACAGAGCCTTAAGCTTGACCAGATGGCCTATTCGATCAGATAAGTCGAAGAGGTTTCAGCTCTAGGTTTTCCTGTATGAGGTAAAGCCACCACCTTTTCTGATACTTCTTAGCTATGATGGGTTTTGCGGCGAATAGCTGGCTGGCCATATAGACCTCTGATAATTCTTGTTTGGAGGGTTTTTTGCCGCCAGCCTTCACCTGGATTGCAAGCCTTTCAGACTTATTGGCGGCTAGGAGGTCGATTGGGCCCTTGGATGCGGCGCTCCTCATCACGATATAGCCTTCTTCCCTTAGCTTTGTTCTAATGAGACGCTCGGCCGCTATACCCTTCTCAACAGGGGTTACCAACTCTACTCTTCCTCAACAATCCGCTCTCCTGTGTTCTTTCTTTGCATTGCACTTAAATATTTATTTGTGCTTCAGGCCGTCTCAGTTTTCCCAGTAGGCCATAAGGTCTATAAAAAACCTTAAGGATGAAACCTCCAAAAATTATTAGGGGACTGCTCGTGGTCACGATCGGCGGTCTCCTTGTATCGGGATATTTCCAAGGAAGGGTCAGGCGCTTCTTGTGCAGAGTGAACGTAAACGGTTCTACCAAAATTGCATTTCTACCACATACTGGTCGTCTTCAGGATATCCTGGTAAGGGGAGCCCGTGTCACTCTCCGGAAGGTTCCTCACCGAACAAAGGTTGAGTATGATATATTAGCTGTTTACCAGGGTGACACCCCTATTATCGTCGACTCGCGCCTTCCCAACGTGATTGTTGCAGAGGCTATCGCGGAGGGTAGGTTGCCGGAGTTTGCCGGGTACCGTTCGATAAAAAAGGAGGTTCGCGTCGGCACTTCACGTCTCGATTTCATGCTCGAGGATGAGAAACCCTGTTACCTAGAGGTAAAGGGATGCACTTTGGCCATAAATTCCATCGCCCTATATCCGGACGCTCCCACCTTGCGTGGCGCGGAACATTTACGACTCCTCACTGCATTGCGGAAGAGACAACAGCGTGCAGCCGTCTTTTTTCTCGCTATGCGGCCTGATGTGCGGTCCTTCAAGGTAAACGAAGAGCTTGATCCCGAATTCGCAAGGGAACTAAGTCGCGCCAAGTCGGCTGGTGTGGAGGTCTACGCGTATTCGTCAGTCTTCGAGGGAGACACTGCCAGGATTGGCCATCGATTGAGTTGTTGAGGACAGATTATGAGGCATTGAGAGCTGTTCAAGCATGAAATCAACCCGTTCACCAGGTGGCTACTGGAGAAGATGGACCTTATCCTTGGCTGGAGCCCAACCTTAGGTACGGCCTAAATGTGCTTGTTCAGTTCGCTGATACCTAAGATGGGGGGTGTGTCTCCGCCCACCCTAAATGATAGGCACCTGGTTCTGACGCCCCAAACAGGTCAGGGTGGAAGAAGTCGTCGGAGTGATCGGTATAGTTGTAGAGCACGTAGAATATCGTTATCTCCGCTTTTATTTGAGCGCCTGACCTATAAGGTATCAATTTACAACAGGACCACCATAAGCATGGAACGGCTAAGCTGAGCACTGAAAGGAACGAATCAAAAGTTGCGGATGCTGAAGACGTTATATGGGGACCATCTTAGAGCGGAGGTCGTCAACACCTCATGACGAGTTGAAGCTGGGGGTGCTTCAGCACCGCTTCGACCTTCTTCATGATGGCCTCGTCCTGGAATTTGATGGCCTCGAGGGTGCTCTTCAGCTCCCTCCAGCAGTACCTGCAGCACCGGTCCTCGAAGCCCGAGAGCAGTTGACGTTTACCCGCGTAGTACATGGCCATGGCCCACCCCGTGATCTTGACGTTGAGGAAGCCCTCGATGGCCTTCTTGATCCTGTCCACCTCCTCGGGGGTGAAGACGTTGCCGAACCTGAATTTGTTGTACAGGATGAGCCTCGCCCCCTCCCTCGTCTCCGGGTCCAGGAGCATCTCCACGAGAAGCCGGGCCTCATCGACCTCGACCATCAAACCTCACCTTTATGCGGCCTTTTCTGGGCCTTCTTCTTGAGCTCGATGAGGTAGCGTATAGCGTCGTCGAAGGTCTTGTGCTGGCCGTTCATGGCCCTCAGCTCCCCCACCACCTTCGAGAGTTCCCTGTGGGTTTGGTCGCTGATCTTTAGGGTCTTGACCATGCCTTTATGACCTCCGCATAAAGGGAAGTAATGGATAGTATATAAGGTTCACTGGGAGGACTCGGGAGGAAGAGATATACATATTACTACCTGGTATCCCTAGGTTCTCAGAGGTATCAATAGCCAACTTCCATCGGGGGCTTAAGGATGAGCTGCCCTTCTCTTAGGGTTACCCGCGCGGGATGGATGCCATGGGTGGTCTGCACATGCTTAGCAGCCATGTATAGGAAGTCGCCGAAGCCCCCTCCCACTCCTCCCCTGCCTCTTAGCTTCAGCCTTGAACACGTCGTAGAAGGAGATCTGAGGGTGGCATAATGGCGCTGCTGATATATCGCCGGAGTTATCTAAGGCAGGTGCTGGCACAAAGGCGTGGAATCCGCTCCCTTCAAGGAATTCTCGATTCACTTAGATTGATTCTGAATACAGAACCGTAAAACCGTAGAATGGATTAGCTTGTTGAGCCAAATGATCAAATGGCTTACTCGTCAAGTTCCTAGATTCTACTTGCAGCTCCATCTCCAAGAGGGGAAAGATGTTCTCCGAGATGGCGCAGAGGAGTTCACCGGCGGGTCGAAGCCGGACAACTCTGACGATTTTACGGCATGCTATTCCCTTTTGTGAGAGGGCATGGCTTCGAAGAAGCTGCACGTAGTCGTCTGGGAGGCGGGGGATAGAGAGAGGCTTTTAGAGGTATTGCGAAGGGTCGGGCTGCCTAAGGGCATAAATCAGCTCTACTTTGAGATCGAGGATGATAAGCTGAGGATGATTCTTCAAGCTCTAAAGGAAGGGGCGAGTTCAAGCTAAAAAATATGGGGATTTATGTGACCGAGGCTCGTTAGGTTCTGGCTGGGGCTAGAGACTGCCCCTGCAGGGTTTCTGTGCTGGTAACACCTGGTAGGAACCTGATTTTGTCCACCACGAACGTCATCGCGGACTCGGGGTTCTCGGCTGAGAATGCGATGGCAAAGTCGATGGCGCCGAAGGTGGACCAGGCGCCCTCTACCTTAACTCCTGCCGGAGGGTTTGTTATCAGTTCCCGAAGGGCTTTTTCAACGTCCCTTGTGTGGGCGGGTGACACTTTGATAAGGGAGAGATAGGTTAGGGCCATCTCTTGCGCCTGTTATGTGCAGTGCATTCTATTTAAGCGCACCGGACTGTTTTGTCAGTGGGAAATTGTAAGATAAACCCTAGAGATAGGCAAAAGTTGTCTATTTCAATCACCTATTTCCATTGGGACCTTAAGTATTAGCTGCCCCTGCTTCAACGTTACCAGGGCGGGTGGATACCATGGGTGGTGAGAAGGTCCTTGGTAGCGGAAGTGGCCGAGATCCCCTCCCACTTCCTGCCCGCCTTTCCGGCTCGGCCCTGAACACATCGTAGAAGAAGATCTGGAGCGCCACCTCGGAGTTGACCTTCTCCCTCACCACCGACATCAACTCGAATGAGCCCCGGATAAGCCTCCAGATCCTTGCCAATCCAATTGAGAAGCAATAATGGAAGCCTACTGGCCCAGCCTGAGTGCGGGGAGCTGCTGTAACAACTAATCCGATACTTGAAGGGTGAAGTGGGGGGAAACTTCAAATACGAGGAAATCTTCGCAGAGGGTGAGACGAGAAATGGTAGTAGGGGTCGATGTTGCCATCACGATAATAGTTAGCGTTGTAGCTTCTGCGATCATTACTTTCTTAGCATCAGCTAGAACTATCAAAAGCATGAGTAGCGAGATTATTCGCGGCAGCATAAGCATAACTAACGAGATTGCTCATAAATTCATATCATTGGGTTATGCTCAAAGTAAGGCGTCGAAGGAGGGGAGGGTTCTGAGCCTAGAGGATATGAAGGAAGGCTTGGACTTTGCCGATAAGGTTCTCAAAGCTAGAGCCTAGACTTACAAAGGCTTACTGAGTTTTAAAGTATACTTGAAGGGAGTCGGCAACTACGACGAGATCAGGGGGTTGTGAGGATGAAGTCTAGGCTCGGGAGGGCGGCTCAACGTGTTCCCCCCTTTACTCGTTAATATCGTCGTTGGACAGGTCGGTAGGGTCCCCTCTTTCTTAGGTATCCCTTTCGGGCTCCGGAGCCCTAACCCCCGCATCTCCCTCTGGTCACTTAAGCGCTGCCAGACCTCAGGTGGGTTAGCAGCGTATGGGCCGCATGGCGGCTTTCCCTTGCGTGTGTAAGGGCTAGCTGGGCCTCCTCCCTTCTGAAGAGCTTCTCCGGACCAACGCCAAGCCTCTCATCTCCATACTTCGCCGTCTCGTAGAAGGCGCCCCAGAACTTGGAGTATAGAAAGAGCCTGGGGAAGTCGAGGTGACGCAGCTTATCGGGGATCTTCTCGAATAGTGCTTCAAACTCTTCATCCTTAAAGGTGTGCCTCTTGGGGTATTCCGCTGTAAGGAGGAGGAACATGGCCTTTATGGAGAGTTCTATGCATTCCTGTGATGATGAGACGCTTTCGGCGTAGTTTAGATTCTTCAAGTGCTCTTCTGCCTCGCTTTCCTTCTTAAGCGCCCTCTTGAGGAAGCTTTCCGCCAGACCCACAGATTTCTCGGGAGCTGTTAGCATTCACCTGTCGCCTCCATGACTAAATGCAACGGCTGACCCTAACACCGATACGGTAGGTCCTATTATAGATATGGCTCTATTAACCAGGAATCCCTTCTGAGTAAGTACTCGTGTGTATTGAAGCCGTCGTAAACAAGCCGTGTGAGGCCGTCCGGGCAATAGTATGGGAGGGTGTTGATTACCATATGGTCGGCACACATCTCTTTGCCACACGAAGGACATTTGCAGACCCGCTTCATTAGTGGCGGATCTATACCGTAGGGGTCAGGATATAGAACGTAAGACTCACCGTCTTCCCTCACCCTTCTAACGATGCCCCTTACAACAAAGGCTCCCTTCTCCTCCAGCCTCAGCACACAAGTCAAGAACCTTATCGAGCGTGGTAAAATCGGGTACTTATCCCCGGCGATCCGAGCCTTTGCCGGTTGGTGTGGATCTTTCAAAACTGGATGCTCGGGTAACTGTGGGAAGGATAGACTTCAACATCGACCTCAACGGTGGCACCGAAGTTATGGCGAGCGTTTCGACTAGTAGCATTAGGGAACTATACACGCGAAGGGCATAGCCCTCCAGCTGACTGGGGAAAGCGATGTTGGGTCAGTATCCGTAAGGGGTAGCGGTTTGCTAAAGGTTATCGACACAATCCGGCTTGAAGAGGTGAAAACAGCTAATTTCGAAACAGCCATCCAGAGGGGCTTCGTCGATCTGCAGGCTCGCACGGGCTCAGTGGACGTCAGGATTGTCTAGATATGGTGACGGTTTCGAAGCATTGACCTCTGGAGGGCAAGCTTCTCATAGACTGCTTAAGTGATGAAACCAGGAGGCAGATACTGAAGATACTCATCGACAGGTGGAGGCTGGGGGTAACCGCCAGCGAGCTGGCTGAAGCGCTCCAGCTGAGGCTTCCAACGATACTCGAGCACCTACATCTCCTCGAGGAGGCGGGGCTGGTACGATTTCAGTACAGGCAGCGGGGTGGTCGAATGGCAAAGGTGTACGAAGTAACGGACACCATAGTGACCCTTCAAATCGACCTCGAGCTGTTCACATCCATCCCGCCCAGGACGAAGCTGGAAGAATACGCCATGAAGTACTTCTCAGCGAAGCGTAGCCAGGGTTGAAGGGAAGCTTTTCCATAGAGGACGTAGCCGAGACCCTCAACCTGGATCAAAGAACAGCAACCGTAGTCTATGACTTCCTCGCATCGAGGAGGGGGGAGTTCACGAGGATCCTGGGTATGGACATCCTAGAGCTGTTGAAGGAGAGACAGCAGGCGAGCATACAGGAACTGTCTCAAGCTCTGAAGGTGGACAAGGAATGGGTAACGTCGGCTGTAAATTACCTGGTGGAGAAAGGGTACGTGATGATGGAAGGCGATGTCGTGAAGCCGTTTACAATCCCGGTAGAAGGGAAGTAAGGTGCTGCCAGAAGGTGTGTAGCGGAAGCGAAGCTTCATAAATCTTGGGGGGTGACATGAGGCTTGGATGGGTAAGGAGGATAACCCCCTGATCCTAGACATGGCCCGGAGGCTGAGCCGGGTGGAGGAAAGGGTGGGCGGCCTGGAGAAGCGCTTCGACAGGCTGGAGAGGCGGCTCGAGGGGATCGATACGCGGACATGGGGCATCCTCGGGAGTACGATAATAGTGATCCTCCTCCAGATTCTGCTACGGATTCTGTGAAGCCTTCTCCATGAAACGCTATTTCAGGCGCCCACCAACACATCTGAAACCCCCTGAACATCCTTCCATTTGGGTTTAGGCTCACCCGCCCTCCATGAAGAGCCTTCGCAGAATCTCGACAGTCATGCACAGGCTTGCCTTGGACATGGATATGAGGAACAAGTCATCAATCAAAGCTAGTCGTTGTTCACCTAGGCCCTATTGACTCTCTTTATGAGGGCTTCCCTGAGCATGGTCTTTCTCCTTTATCTTTCCGCAATTCCGGTCACTTAACGAGAAGGGGCATGTCATAGAGGGATTGGCTCTGGATAAGATCGCCACTCGGCACCATGCACCTCTGCTTTGGGTAAAGACATCTATGGGCCTGTAGCTGCCACCTTTTCTATGTTCGTTATGGACTGTATGACCGCGGAGTAGATAGGCTCCCCTAAAGAGTTGTACTTGTCATATCTGAAGACTTTCACAAGCACAGGCTTAACAAGGAGTCTGAACCCATCAGTTGTCGTGTATTCCTGCCACTTCTCTTCCATAGGGTCGAACTCGACCTCTCTACCCACATCTCTTGCAGGATCCCATGGCTCCTTGCTGGGGGGCCTCTTCAGTGCGGCGGGACTATAGCTGAAACCACATTGACCGTATCCATGCTTACACTAGTAGGATAACCCTGAGCTGTGAGAATCGGAGTCCGCACAAGGTTTAGATGATAGAGCACATGATCGAGAACTCCTGCGTCTCGCCTTCGTGAATGTCTTCCAGCAGGAGTGAGATCGCCTCGATAATGTTCCTCTGTGCTTCCTCTACGGTCTTTCCTTGCGAGATTGCACCTGGAAACTCTAAGCATTTCGCAATGATCCAGCCGTCCTGACCCTTCTGTAGAACGACATGGTAGACCGTCCTGATCCTTCTGTCGTCCTGACCCTTCTGTAGAACGATATGGTAGGTCTGCCCTACATTCACTTGGCTTACTCCATTCTCTGGGGCTAGAATCACTTTCGTCTCGAGCTGGGGTAAGAGTTGCTCCAGGCTCATCTCGTGCCTAATAATCGGTTTACATATTTATTTTTTGCATTTAGGGGTTCCGGTGACTTCTGAGAAGGCGACGCGAGGGCGCAAGACCACCCATGGAACATAGGTAACCTACATGAGGACAGCGTTAATAAGAGAAGGTGATGGGCTTAAGTAAAGTAACAGGTTGGGCGCCCCGAAAAATGATGAGATTGAGGATGGTTGCTGGCTAGAATCGACGGCACTCTTCCATTTGAAGTGGGGAATCGAAACGTCTAGGCATCGCCATAGATATACGAACTGAAGAGCTCAAAGGGAGTGTTGAGGCGGATATGAAACGCTTCTCAGCTCAGCCTTCGTCGTGCACGAGGACGTGGCGAGGGAGGCAGGGCTTCACTATGACCTAAGGATCCAAAAGAACGGTGTACTGCTCGAGTGGGCGTTCAGAAAGGAGCTGCCGCTCGAGCCCGGGGTTAAAAGATTCGGAGTTAAGCAGCCAGACCATGAGCTCGAGTGGCTGGATTTCGAGGGAACGATTGACAATGGGTATGGGCAGGACAGATGAAGATATAGGACGGAGGCCGTTATTAGCTCTTCGAGGGCGAGAAGCTGAAGGGCAAGTACGTCCTGATGTGGTTCAAGCAGGGCTGGCCCTTCTTCATGACAAGGTAGTGAACAAATTTAAAGGTCTGCTGGCATAATGTACCCGTGGTCACACTGCGGTGGCTCGGCCACGCGGCCTGGGAGATATCTTTCGAGAAGGAGGTCTTACTGGTTGACCCGTTTCTGAGCCAGAACCCGCTGGCCCCATTGAAGCCGGAAGAGGTGAAGAAGTGTGACGCAATATTGGTCAGCCACGATCACTTCGACCACGTAGGAGACTCCGTAGAGCTCTCTAAGAGGTTCAACGCCCCAGTCGTGGCCGTGTTCGAGACGGCGAGCAAGGCCGAGCAGGCCGGTGCAAAGGCGATGGGCTGTAACGTCGGGGGGACCGTTATGGTGGGCAGCGTCAAGGTGACCGTCGTCCCTGCTGTCCACTCCGGCGCCTCAAACCCCTCGGGGTTCGTGATCGGGGGAGATGGTGTGAGAATATACCATGCCGGTGACACGGCCCTTACACAGGAGATGCAGGTCATAGGTGGTTTTTACAAGCCACATGTGGCCCTTCTCCCCATCGGTGGCTACTACACCATGGACCCCGAGCAGGCCGCTGAGGCGGTTAGGCTGGTCAGGCCACGCGTAGTCATACCCATGCACTACAACACGTGGCCGCCCATCTCTCAAGACCCCCAGAGGTTTGTGGCCTTGGTCAGGAAGGCGAGGAAGGCTACAAAAGTGGTTGTCTTAAAACCAGGCGAAACCTACACGTACGAGCTCAGGAAGGGATAGGCCGGTCAGGCTGGGCGCTCGAGGTCCTTAAGCCGCTTTAACAAGGGGGCCTCGTGACTGATGCCCATCTCGAAGTCAGAGAGTCTTGTGTTTTGTTGGGCGCATGGGGCCTGGAGTTCTGGAGACTGTTTCATAGGACTTCGATCTGAACCCGGTTCGAGGCTCCTGTTGCCTTTCTCGATGTAGAAGTGCCGGGTCCATCGGACGGAACTCCTCGCGTAGGGGTGTGTCTTCCCGACCTTCTTCGTGATACGCGTGATGTACCCCTCCGGTAGTACCTATGTGGGTTGAGATGGTGGAGATATCTATGATCATAACGTAAGAGGCGTTTCTATGAAGCATCGTTTAGTAAGCCTGCCGTGTAGAGGCCCCGGGGGGCTTCAAACTTTAGGTATAAGGACACCTTCTTTTTTCTCAGGAGCCTTATTGGGATTTGACTGATTATAAGATTTGGTTCGCTCCGTCGTATCAGACTATGAGAGAAGGTTCTCTTCACCATGCATGTGTTAGCTTTCTGTTAAGTGAAGATACCTCCTGGATTGGGGTTCGGCGGTGCGAAACCATCTGAACCATAGATGGCAAGCACGGCCCTCAGGTCGAGGTCTGAGGGAAGGATATACACATTATTGCTTCCCGTAAAGTCGAAGGTGGGAGCCATCAGATCCACTGGCTGAACTCCATTGTCATTAGAGTGGCCGAGCCCCCATGCGTGCCCAATTTCATGGGCAGCGATTGTGAAAACATCACCCTCATCAAGAGGTAATCCTAAAGCATTTTGGGTCGCAAGAGTTATTTCCACCTTAGTTATTACACCCCCAGACGACCATATAGTAGTGGAGCCTAAAATTGTGCCAGTATTCTTCTTCAATGTTATAGTGATATCAGCTGTCTCCCCTTTGCCAAGCGTATTTTTGAGCACATATGCGAACTTAAGACTACCGACCTTTTCGTTTAGGGCATAAATCCATGCGTCCAGAGCGGCTATGACGACCAATCTATATTTCGGATCTACCCCCTTCTGCAGCTTGATGTATACGGTTGGGTTATGGTCCCACGCTACTCCCAACAGTTCTATCGATGTAGCGACCGCCTGTGCGGCGGGAACAGTCATCAGAATGGTACTCATAGCCAGCGCCAGCATCACATACCTTAAACTGGACATCCAGGATCTTGGGATTCGAGAGATAATAATAAACGTTATGCCGTGTAATGAAGCCAATTCACATGCTTGTACTCTGCAGGTACGAGCACAGTTCAAAATGGCTTACCCTCCAACCTTATCAATACTTAGAAAGGTTGGGAGGAGAATTTGAAGCTAAGATGGCCTAGAAGATACGCCACCTTGGCGTTCCGAGACGACTAACCTAGGCAATATCATTAAGGCTTAGGCATAGGTGCTAAAATCACTGGAAGGCTGGCTCGGCCCTTGAAAAGCCCTCTTCTTTGTATACTCTTATGATGTTGGATGCTTCTTCCTCGCCGAGGCCGTGGTGGGTGACGAGTATTACTTGGGAGACGAGTTTTGATGCCTCGGCGATGTAGTTGAGGAGCTGGGGTAGGTTGTCTGAGTCGACGCCGTAGGTTGGTTCGTCGAGGATGAGGAGGCTCTTGAATT
>Ga0079995_1115976_pt1 | contig 20697 bp, 16 predicted proteins | sample FaiFalFF_MnMetaG_2_FD_69198 | JGI IMG/M metagenome (GOLD analysis project Ga0079995, IMG submission 69198) | Freshwater microbial communities from Yellowstone National Park, Wyoming, USA - Fairy Falls C (FF_Mn_C) (SPADES assembly) (version 4) | ecosystem: Environmental > Aquatic > Freshwater >...
GAAAGCGCAGAAGATTTAAAACAGCAAGCAAAACAAATAAGAGAAGAAATAAAATTTCTTGAAGAACAAAGAGAAGAAGTAGAGAAAGAGTGGAAAAAAACAATCCTTCTTTACCCAAGCATAGCCCATCAAAGCATCCCAGATAGAGAGCCAAAAGTAGTAAAAGTGAAAGGCGAACCTTACTCTGAAAAATATCATAAGCCCCACTGGGAAATAGGAGAAAAACTCGGAATACTCAATTTTGAAAGAGGCTCAAAACTTTCTGGGTCTGGATTTACGGTTCTGGAAGGAGATGGAGCTCTACTTGAACGTGCACTGATAAATTTCATGATAGACACCCACACAAAGAGAGGATACAAAGAGTATTTTGCACCATATATAGTAAAAGAAGAAATCATGGAAGGAACAGGACAACTCCCCAAATTCGCTTATGATATGTATCACATTGAAGAAGATAATTTGTGGTTAATTCCAACGTCAGAGGTTACTCTGGTTAATCTTTTCAGAGACGAGATAATACCAGAAGAAAAACTCACTCTAAATTGTGTATCATATTCAGCATGTTTCAGAAGAGAAGCAGGTTCATGGGGAAGAGAAACAAGAGGTTTGATAAGACAGCATCAATTCAATAAAGTAGAACTTGTGAAAATCTCAAAACCAGAGGATTCATATGATGAGCTTGAAAAACTCGTCGAAGATGCATGCTATATTCTTGATTTACTTGAACTACCATATAGGGTTGTTTTACTACCAGCAAACGATATTGGTTTTTCAGCAGCAAAAACTTACGATATAGAAGTCTGGATGCCGGGATACGGTCAATACCTTGAAATATCATCTTGCTCAAATTGTGAAGATTTCCAAGCAAGAAGAGCTATGGTAAGGTTGAGAAGAAAAAATGGTAAAACCGAATATGTTCACACTCTGAATGGTTCAGGAGTTGCTATCGGTAGATGCCTTGCTGCAATTATAGAAAATTATTTTGTTGAATCTGGGAAAATAAAAGTTCCAGAGGTACTGCGCGATTATGTGAAAAAAGATTTTATAGGAGAATAAATAAAAAAACATGGCTGATCTCAAAAAGATTGCTGAAAAACTTTTTATTAACACATACACAAGATACCCAATTTTAGTCCAAAAAGCAAAAGGGGTTTTTATCTACTCAGAAGGCAAAAAATATCTTGACCTTATAGGGGGAATAGGCGTAATCGCTCTTGGACACTCAAACAAAGAAGTTCTAAAAGAGATAAAAAAACAACTCAACCTTTTTATGCATGTATCAAATTTGTTTTGGCAAGAACCACAAATCAAATTCGCTAATGAATTCTTGAAGACTTTGGATGGTAATTACAGAATATTTCTTTCTAATTCAGGAGCAGAGGCTGTTGAAGCTGCTTTGAAATTTGCAAAACTCCCTTTTAGCGAGAGCAAAAGAGGTTTCCTTGCTTTCTACGGGAGCTTTCACGGGAGAACTCACGGAGCTTTATCTGCAACATGGAAAGAAGATTTCAGAAAACCTTTCTACCCTCTCCTCCCAAATTTCAACTTTGTTGAATACGGAAATTTGGAGCAGGTTGAAAATGAATTGAAGAAAAACACATACTGTGCTGTTATAGTGGAACCAATTCAGGGAGAGGCAGGCGTTATATCTCCACCTCCCGGATTTTTGTATGAGCTGAAAAAATTATGTGAAAGATATGAAACGCTCCTTATAGTAGATGAAATACAAACAGGAGTTGGAAAAACAGGGAAATTCTGGGCTTATGAATGGGAAAATATAAAGCCAGACATTTTAGTTTCATCAAAAGCAATAGGAGGAGGTTTACCGCTGGGGGTCACAGCAGTATCGGAAGAAATATCAAAACTTGTAAAACCTGGAATGCATGCTTCAACTTTCGGCGGAAATCCCATATCTTGCGCAGCGGGTAAAGTCGTAATAAAGAAAGTAAATTCTAAAAAACTTCTAAAAGATGTTTTGTCAAAAGGAGAATATCTGAAAAAAGAGCTAAAAAAAATTGGGTTTGAAGTTGAAGGAAAAGGGTTGATGATTGGTGTAAAACTTGGAGAAATAAAAAAAGAACCACAAGAAATAAGAGATTTCTTTATTGAAAGAAAAGTAATAGTAAATGTTATAAAGACTCATCTTGGAGAAACGAAGATAAGAATTTTGCCTCCTATTATCATCTCAAAAAAAGAATTGGATTTGTTTTTGGAAGCTGTGGAAGAACTCAAAAAGACCTTATGAGCAGTATCAGATAGGAATATCAATATGGTTTGCATAAGAAAACAAATTTGAAATATTTTTTCAGCTTTTCCACCGTATCTTTAGCTGTTTTCTCATCAAAAAAAATAGAGTAAAAAGTTGAACCAGAACCCGTAAGATAGAAATTTCCAAATTGAGAAAGAAACTTTTTGATTTTCTCTCCATCTTTATACAAACTCAAAAAAGGTTCTTCAAGGTCGTTCTTACCCAAGATATCAGAAAAGAAATCAAAAGAAATTTCCTTCAAGTTAAGTATGTGCTCAACCAAATCTCTCTTTTTTGAGATATCCAATAGGTCTTTTGAGTGAATTTTATCAAACTGGTCATAAACTTTTTTTGTCTCAGATACTATCTCCGGCCAAACTAATACATAGAAAAACTCGTTTCTTCTTTCTATCCTTATTTCTTTCACCTTTTCTCCTCTTCCGTAAATCAAGACAGGTCTTTCAAACAAAAACAGAGGAACATCAGAGCCGATGGATTCAGCAATTTCTCTGCTTTTCCGTTCATCTATTGCATATTTTTTTGAAAGTTCTTTTATAAGGACTCCGCTATCAGAAGAAGCACCTCCCAAACCAGCTCCCGGTGGTATTCTCTTCCTTACAACAACCCTGAAACTTTTCCCAGTTATGTGAGAGATGAGATTCAAAGTTTTAGAGACTGAATTGTTCTGTGGTATTTCCCATAAAGAATTGAAAATCACCAGATTTTCTCTTTCGTTTATTTCTTCAACATCAATTTCATCAAACAAAGAGATAGTATCAACACAAGATAAAATTTCATGGTAGCCTGATTCCATCTTTCCGAGAACAAAGAGAAAAAGATTTATTTTAGCTGGACACAAAAAACGCATTCTACTTTCGTCTTTTCATCTTTCCCTTTCTTACTTCATTTCCCTTTCTTACCTCATATCCTCAACACTATTCCCTCCTTTGAAATGTGCTCCGATAAGTGAAATTAGATATTCAATATTCTTTTTTAAATCTTCAATATTTAAACCATGTGGATGAGGTTCTAATTCACCATAATTCATAGTTTCTTCCGATGCGAGCTTACTTTTTTTCAAGCAAACCTCCCCTTCCATCTTAATTTCCTCAATAAGCTGATCTTTTTCTTCTCTTTCCATTTTAAGGCTTTATAAACTCAATTTTATTGAAATTTATCTGAACTCAGTAGTTTAACAAAAATATTCTTTTCAAATAAAAATTTATGAATAGAAAACAAAAAAGGAGGTAAAAAAATGTTTGATGGAAAGGTTGTAATGATTACAGCGGCATCTCGTGGAATAGGTTTAGCAACCGCAAAAAAGTTCTGTGAAAACGGAGCCAAAGTGTTTTTGACATCACGGAAAGAAGAAAATCTGAAAGCAGCTGTTGAAGAAATAAAAAATGACCTTGATAAAAAAGGTCTGAAAATTGGAGAAAATTATGAAGTTGATTTCTGTGCAGCTCACAGTGGAAATCCCCAAGATGTTAAGAATGCAGTCGAAACATGTTGGAAAAGGTTCGGCAAAATTGACATTCTTGTAAATAACTCCGCAACAAATCCTACTATACTACCAATTCATGAAACCTCAGATGAACTCTGGGAAAAAATAATAAGTGTAAGTTTGACTGGAAATTTCGTAGCTTCAAGAGAGGTAGCAAAAAGAATGATAGAGAACAAAATAAAAGGTTGCATAATAAATGTAGCTTCTGTTGCTGGATTGCGAGCAACCCCAGGTCTTGGAGTTTATGCGATAGCCAAAGCCGGACTTATATCTATGACAAAAACTATGGCTGTTGAACTTGCAGGATTTGGAATAAGAGTAAATGCAGTAGCTCCCGGAATTATAAGGACGAAATTTTCAAAGGTTCTTGTAGATATGTTTGAATCAGGTGGTGGAGCAGAAAACCCGCTTTTGAGAATACCTTTAGGGAGAGTCGGAGAACCAGAGGAAGTAGCAGAACTTATTCTTTTTCTTGCATCAGATAAAGCAAGCTACATAACAGGATCCGTATTCACAATAGACGGCGGCTCAACTGCTTAATTAAAAGCAGCATTTTTTCCTTTTATTCCAAGCATAATTTTTAAGTCTTCAAGTTCAGCTGAAATGAACGATTCAAGTGCACCTTCAACTTGCCCTTTTTCATTTGCTTTTTGCTCTCTCAAAATTGTTTCCTTACCTTTCTTTTCTGCCAAGTAGAGTTTTACATCAGCAGGTGTTATGAGTTTTTCTACGATTGCTGTTAGAAGCGAAGAGACAAAAAGCTCCGAATGTGTCACAATTATAAACTGTTTTTCTTCTTCTTTTGAGATTGAAATTATTGTTCTCACAAGAGCTCTTATAACTTTTGGATGAAGATGAATCTCTGGTTCTTCAATCAGAATAGTTTTTATTTCTGGTCTATGAACCTTTGCAAGTATGAAAACAACTTGATTTACTCCAAATCCATCATTTACAAGGTCCGTTGGAGTTCGCGTTATTTTATCTGTTGTCTTAAAATATGCTATCGCTGTGCCGGGTGGAGTATGCAGTCTAAAATCACGATTGAGAATTTTTTCAAGGTCGACAGAAATTTTCGGAGCTAAATTTGGATCATTTATAATAATCGTTGCAACTTCATCCTCCGTAGTTGGATTTGCTGAAACCGCAGAAGGTGAATAGAAAGGTTTGAAAAAACCTCTTTTGTGTGGGACTATATCTACGCTATCAAGTACTGATGTTATAGAATTTAACTTTTCTGCAATTTCTCTTGCTCTTTGCTGATTTTGAGAGGTCGGAGTTTTCGGGACAACACTTGAAGTTATGCCATTCCAATTTACTGTGAATTCTTGGTCAAAGTCAAAAGCGAAATTTTTGTTCAGTGGATAAGGTATTGAGAAATCTCCACTCATTTCAAATTTATTCCATACCTGTTTTATTTTAGCTTGATTTTTCTTAAAAATAACTTCATATTCTGCATCTTTGAGAGAAAATCCGATTTTTATTTCTCCTTTTGGGTCGTGATTGAAAACACAGGAGTCAAATCCTCCGAGATTTAAAAATCCAAGATTAAAAAATGCATCAACCTGTATCAATAATAAAAGCGTCGTTATAGCCTGTCAAAACCCCCCTATAAATCTTTACATTCCAATCTTTTAAAGGTTTTCCTATTTTTTCAATTTTTTCCTTTAAGGCTAAAACTCTATCGTCCGCAAGCGTCCAAGTATTATCAGAAAGCTTTTCTTGTAGCATAGTATTGGAGTTTGATTTTATGTAATCAATTATATCATCAACATTCCTTCTTACCTCCACAAACTCAAAGATATGGTCTTTTTGTGGCTTTTGCTTTCTAAATAGTATTATGTTTGTATCAACTGTTTGAGCAAAGACCCTGTATCCACTAAAATCAATAAGTTTCAAAATCGTAGTGTTCTCTTTCAAAAACTTTCTCAACTTTTTTCCGTACTTTGCCCTCATCCATTTATTGCTTGATATAAAACAAAGTATTCCTTTTTCCCGCAGTATATCATAAGATTTTCTGTAAAAATAAACATATAAATCAAAGGTAGAATCGAAGAATTCTTTAAAATTCTTTTGAAGCTGCGGTTTCAAATGCGTAATTCTTTCATCCTTTACATAAGGTGGGTTACCGATCACAATATCAAAGCCACCCTTTTTACGAAATACCTCTGAAAAATACACTTTAAAGTCAAATTCTTTATGTCCCTTTGTGATCTGGAAAATCAAATCATCAATTTCTTTTTTTAGCTCTTGCCTTTTCAATGAATTTGTCTCGTTAAAATGCTTTTCTTTTAGACTTTCAAGTTTATTGAAGGCTTCTTGATTGTATAAATCAATTTCTATCCTTCCGAGTGAATCTCCGCAAACGACCTTATAATCAAGGTTCGGAAGAGGTTTTATATTGTGAAAATCTTCTTCATCTACTATTAGAGAAAGCCAAAATCTTAACTTGCAAATCTCAACAGCACCTGGGTCAATATCAACACCATAAAGCGAATTTTCTATCACATATCTCTTTAAATCATAGGTATTTACATCTTTCCCAAGATATACATATAAAATTTGTTTTAATTTCACAATCTCATGAAGCATTCCGATAGGGAAAGCACCAGAGCCAACAGCAGGGTCGCAAATTTTTATTTCATCTAATAGCTTGTAAATTGCTTCGGCATTCTCAACTATACTTTCAGGAATTTCGTGTTCATATCTTGTTCCTTTAATTTCTCCTTTTTCAATTTTTTCTCTCTTTTCTACCGCTACCCTTTCATGTTCCAAAAATAAGTCCCCAAACTTTACAAACTTCTCTATATCTTCTCTTTTTACCTTACCATTAAGTTCTGTTTCAAGATAATCTATCAGACTTTCCTGACACATATAACGAACGATCTCTCTTGGGGTATAATAAACTCCATATTCTTTGTTAAATTTTGTCTCTTCCCCTTTTTTACCTGAATTTAAAACTCTTATATATTCGCTAAAATTATCCTCTCTTATAGCATTCAATTTTTCATAGATTTTACCAAGTAATTCAGGGTCAAGAGCAACCTCTTTTTCAAGATCCTCCTCTTCATTTACAGTGAAGTTATATCTATCAAATATATCAAGGATACCATCTCCTATATCGCCCTCTTTTGTCCTGTTTTTGTTTGAGAAAAGTTCATTAGGCAAGAGCAAATCAACATTTACCCAGTCAAAATTATTCGGCGGATCAAAAAGCCCACCATTCAAAAATGGAATCTTACATTTAAAACGATCGTAATAATGCTCGTTTGCTGATCGGTCAGTCCTCAAAGCCTCATAAAACAAAGGTTCAAGGATATCGTTATAAAAGTTTTTGTAATCCCCATATTCCTTATTAAATAATCTCCTTAAAAAATCTTTTGGACCAGTTCCCCAAGGTTTTCCTCTTTCTACTCCAAACCATCCTTTCTTTTGAAGGAAATAGAGAAAAACAATTTGCCCAAGAAGTTTTTTAGCAAAGTCAATCGTGCTTATGTTTTTTCTCCTAAATTCCTCCCTTACCTTCTCATCAGAATTTACGATTTTATCAAGTTCAAGCTTTGTTCTTATAAATAGGTCTCTATATTTTTCAAAGAATTCCTCTGTAACAACCTCAACATCAAACGCTTTTTCAAGGTCAGAAAGTTTTGGTTTAGAATCATCTTTTTCAAGTATCGGCAAAAACCTTGATTGTGCTGTATGGCTTTTTTCATTCGGACCAACTAAAAAAGACCACCTTTTAGCGGGAGTAAATTCCTCTTCAACTTTTGTTTTACCTGTTGGAGTTTTTTTTAATTTATACTCCATTTTTACGAGAGAAAAACGCCAGTCCTGTTCGTCAGGTGAAACAAAAGCTACAAGAGCAGCATCTTTTTCAGTAGCTGTTCCTAACTTTCCTTGAAGATAATAAGCCAAAAAATTTCTTTGGGTTGAGCGGGCACGATAAAGTGAAACACCTTTTCTCAATTTAACTATTAAAATGTCAATTTTATTCCCTTCTTCGTCTGTATATCTTCCTAATCTCTCCCAAGAGCTAATAAAGTCTTTAAATCTTTCAGTTATACCTTGTATTCCTGTTCTTGGCGCAAGTGCTTTTTTCCTGTCATAAGTTTTCAGAAGATTAGTAATAAAATCAGTAAATTGTTCTTTATCAAACGGATTTTCAAATGTGCTAATAATTAGTCTTTTTGCCTGTTCCCTGTTCATAGTAGTTTATTTATTTTTGTTTTTATTGCCTTCATTACATTTGCGCCTTTATTGCGTCTTTATTGCGCCTTTTACTCCTTTGCAATAGCATAGAAAGTTCCCTTTCCAGTTGTTCCAACCCTACGAAAAATACCTCTTTCTACCAACTGATTAAGTTCAAGAGTTGCCATTCTTTCCTTTATTCCATTAATCATCTGATACTCCTTATTAGTTATTTTTCCTTTTTGCTTCACATACATTACCGCCCTTATCTGCCTTTCATTTAGCCCCATTTTCCTTAAATTCTCCTCTGTATATATGTCTTTATAAAAATAAACGGAAAAGCCCCCAAACTCCTCTTTATATTCTGGTTCAGGAAGTCCTTGCTCCATACATAATTGAACCATTCTTTCCGTTCCAGACCCCCACCTTTCAATAAAACCAGCAAGATAGAAGGCATTAGCTATTAAAGGATTTCTCGGATACGACGAATGCTCTTTTTTAAGCTCCTCCAACTTTATCTGAGGCGGTAGTTTTCCAGGGTTCCAAATCCATATCCTATCATCATATATTTTGATTTGAATTTCAGCAGGGGATAAATAATCTCTATGTATTAGAGCATTAATGACCGCTTCTCTCAAAGCTCCTAATGGATAATCCCATACATCTTGCCTTGCTACACCTTTTATCTCAAATTTCACATTCAAATGCTTTTTTATGGCATTCATCACCTCCTCAACTTGTTTAAAAAGATTTCCTTCTATTACAACTGTATCAACAATGTGAGTTGAATTTTTGAACCTTCCTACCCTCACAGTGGCAGATATAAACCTCTTTTGCGGTTCTTTTCCAAAGAGTAAAATTCCGGCGTTTGTGATTTTCTTGTTTTCATCAAAAAGTTTCAAGTTTAAAAATATTTTCTCAACAGAGTCAAATTCTTTTATGCTTGGGATTCTGTTTTTAGCAAGGTTTTTGAACATTTCAATTGTTGAAAAATCAATCTCTGATATGTCAAACCCAGAAGAAAGACTATCCCATGTTTTTCCCATCTTCTCCAAAAGGAAATATGCCAATTCTGTATCTTTTAACTCTTGTGTTGTGCTTCCACTTCTTATATAAAACTTGCCTTCATACGATACAGGAATACTTGAAGGGAATATTTTTATATGTAAAATCTCCTTGCCCTCCTTTTCTTCCACTGAGATAGATGGTGTTATTTTTAGCTTATCTCTTATTTTATTTGGCAAATCCCTGATAAGCTTTTCAGTATCTTTAACTCCTACTATTTTACCTTTATCGCTTACACCTATGATTAACTCACCACCAGATGTATTCGCAAAAGCACAAATTGTTTTTAAACTATCGTCTGTCCATTTCTCTTTAAATTCCATATTTTCAGTTTCCATAACCATCTTCATTCCTCTCATTAGTATTAATCCTTCTTTGATAGATACAATGATAGAATAACTTCTCTTTTTTCATCAGCTGGTATGATTTTTTCAACGAGATGACCTTTAAGAAAAACAGGAGATATTTCTCTTTGTAGTATATCTATAACTTTCAGAGGGTTTTGAATTTCTTCTCCAAGATTTTTTATTGCCTGATTTACTTTTTGGATCGTCTTTTTTGGTATTGCTCCCTCTTCAAGTCTTTGAATGAGCCTTTCCATATATCCTTCCTGATCTTCCGTTAATTGCTTGCTATTTTTTAATAAGGCTTTCAAAATTTTTGTGAGCTCCCTTGCAGAATCTGTTCCACGACGACTTTGAGACAATTGGGACAAAATTTCTTCCTCAGAAGTTGCATAGAAAAACGCCGCTTTGTTTTTTCCAAGAAGGCCATAATACCTTTCAAGAGGTAGCATTGTTCTTTTTTCATTCTCCGTGCATTCAAAAATTTTTGCAGCCGTCAGAAAATCAAGCTCGTATGTTCCCTTATCCCAAGATAAATAAAACTTCATAAGTTTTCCTTTTCTAAAAAATGTTATAAGTGAATCAGGTTGAATAACGCTTTGGAATTTATCATCAAATTTCCTTGAAGACCTGGCTTTCTTGGGTAATCTCTTTATTTTCTCAAATAAATCTGAATTTTCATCCCTTACCTTCTCTATAACTTTCAAGTATTTTATCTCACTTTCTTCAAAAATTTCGTCTTCAAAGAAAATTTTTTTAGATGTCAATTTATCAAACAGCTCATGCGAAGCAACAGGCTCCCCCTCAGTCAAAATTGCTGCATCTCCGCCGAGAAGATTTAAAAATGCTTCAACTTTTGAACGAGCTATTTTTATTAACTCTATCTCATTCTCTCCCTGTTCAGTCGGGAAGAAATTAAAAACATAAATTTTATCAAATTGAGTATCTATACGATTTACTCTCCCAACTCTTTGAATTAGCTTTGTTGGATTCCAAGGTATATCATAGTTTATCACTATGTTTGACCTATGGAGATTAACACCTTCTGAAAGGACTTCTGTTGAAACAAGTATTTTGTAATCATCTTTTTTATTTCTGGCTCTTGCGTCAAAGTTTTCTATAACTTTATCCTTTACATTTTCCGGCGAACTACCATGAAAAAGCAGAGCTATTTCCCCAAACTTTTTATTTATGTTATCAACTAAATACTCCGCAGTCTCTTTCGATTCAGTAAATATAATGATTTTTTTGTCCTTTAAAATTGGATCGTTTCGGAGTTTGTCGAGTAATACATCAAGTTTCGGATCTCTTTTTATTTCATTCCACATTGATTGAATTTTTTTGAGTGTATGGAGGTCTTTTTCAAGATGATTTTCAAAATTTTCCGTAAATTCACTCGCTTTGTATTCTTGTGCTTTTCCTTCTTCAATCAATTGCTGTATCGCTTCATCGTCATCTTTTTCCAAAAGCTCAAATATTTTATCTGAGTACTTTTTACTCACAAAGACTTTACCTTTTTCTTTGTATATCTTGATAAATTTCTCGTAAGAGCAAATAAATCTTCCAATACTTTTTCTAAAAGCATCAAAACTACTTTCAAGTCTTTTGACAAGAAGAACCTTCATAAATCCTCCGAGGTTTCTCTGCGACTGCTCTTCAAGCGGTGTAATTTTGCTTTTGAGGTATAGTAAAGGCATATAACGAGCGTAAGTAAGCTCTTTGGTCAAAAGTTCAACCGTTTTCATAAAAATTTCGTTCTCTTCTTCATTAAGTTTATAAAGTAGAGGTTTTGGATCTTCTATCTGGGGAAATTTGATATTATTCTTTTCAAGGTCTTCTTTAAAATATGTTTCTATATCTTTTCTTGTTCTCCTTACCATCACATATTTTAAGACCTTATTTCTTATTTCTTTCGCTATCTCCCTTGTCTCCTTTATATATTCATCATAATTACTTGAACGATCAAAGCTTTTTAACCTTCTATCAAGAGATAAGAAAAAGTTTTCCAAATCAGGAACCCCTGGGATTGTGCTTTTTCGTGCGTTCTGAAAAAGTTTAAGTTGTGCAAGAACATCTTTTGGAGAATTGTTGTATGGAGTTGCAGAAACAAGAATAACTCTCTTCCCTCTACAAATTTCAGAAAGCTTTTCATAACTTATAGTTGTTTCATTCCTAAAACGATGAGCCTCATCAATTACAATATTTTTGTATTCTCTTTGTCTGATAAGCTCCAAAGCTTCATCAAGCTTTCCTGTAGATACAAAATCTGCATGAATATTGAAATCAGAAAAAACATTTGGCCAAGAACCAGGGTTATTTTTACTGAGCAAAGAAGGAGGAGCTATAACCATAGTCCTTCCATCAAGCTGGGAGACAAGCATAGCACAAATATAAGTTTTCCCAGTTCCAACAACATCAGAAATAAAAACACCACCGTATTCTTCTAATATCTTCTTTGCGTTCAATACAGCTTGCTTCTGGTAATCCAGCTCCTTAAAATATTCAGGTAGATATTTGTGATAAAACTCGTCTCTCCTGCTCAACTCATCTTTAAAATACTCATATAGAAATTTCAAATAGAGTTCATAAGGCGTTATATTTTGGTTAAGATAAGTTCTCTCATTTATTGTATTTACAAAGGTTTCATTAAGTTCAACAGAATCTTTCCAAAGTTCCTCAAATTTACTTTTTGCATACTCATAATCTGCTCTATTTTTGAGTTCAACATTAAACTCCAAGTTATCTTTTAACCCTCTTTGTGTAAAATTACTTGAACCAGTTATAACCCTACCTACATCTCTATCTCCTTCTCTGAATGTGATTATATATAGCTTTGCGTGAATATTACGAGAAGGATAAGCTCTTACCTCAATCTTTCCTGAGCTTATCCATTCAACAAATTTTCTAACTCCCTCCTCCACAATCCTACTATCATCTGAATCTTCCATTTCCTCTATTATTTTCTCTCCTACAAGCTGGTTGACCTCATAGCCAGAAAGATTAGAATAATGCATATCTTCACCTCTTGCCGACATAAGCAGTTCATATGTTTTCTCTGATGTAGCTATTCCTATAAGGATTCTTATCTTTTCCGTATTTTCTAACGATTTATATATCTGATGAAATCCACTTACATAAAAGTATCCGACAAGACAATCAAAAAAGCGGGCGTCTTTTATCAATACATTAAACCTGTCTTTTAGTGTTTCTCCTCGTTCATTAGTTATAAATGTTAAATCTAAAGCATCAAACTTTAAATTCTCTCTTTCCCTCATATTACACAATTTATAGAAAGAATTTTATATTTTAAACAGCACTGAATAACATCGTTTTAGAACGAATTAAATGGGTAAATTACAACGAAAATTTATAAACTATACAGAGAGCAGATCATAAAAGGAGATATGAAAGATATATGGGAATTCTTCTTTGACTCCTGTAATTTGAGTAAGATAACCCCACATGATATGAATTTCAAAATAAAGTTATACAGAAATATTCGGATGAGAAAAACGGACTGGGAAAAATAAAACAAAAAACCGAAACCCCCCAAAAAACTAAACCATTTGAAATTATCTGAAAACATTTTGCTTTTTCTGAAAAATAATCTTTCTATACAATATTTATAAGGATTTTGCAAAAAAGGAGGTGAAAAAAATGGCGGTTTATCAAGCAAAAAACTTTGACAATCTTCTCGGAACACCAGGCTTTTCAGATCAGCTCCTCAAAAACCATTTCACTCTATATCAAGGGTATGTCACAAACTCAAATAAATTGATTGAAGAAATACAAGCACTCACAAAAGAAGGAAAAATAGGAACTCCTCATTATGCAGAACTCAAAAGAAGATTTGGCTGGGAATTCAACGGTATGAGACTTCACGAGTACTACTTTGAAAATATGACAAAAAACAAAGTTGAACTCAACAAAGACTCCGGATTTTACAAAAAAATTCAAGAAGACTTCGGATCGTGGGAAAATTGGGAAAAAGATTTCAAATCAACCGGAGCTATGAGAGGTATAGGTTGGGCAATCCTTTATTATGACCCAGTAGCAAAAAAACTTTTTAACACATGGATAAACGAACACGATGTCGGACACCTCTCAGCCTGCCCAATCATCCTCATTATGGATGTGTTTGAACACGCTTTCATGATTGACTACGGACTCAAAAGAGCTGACTACATCGAAGCTTTCTTTAACGCAATTGACTGGAACATTGTAATATCAAGATTTGAATCAGCTACAAAAAAATAAAAGTAAAAGAAAAAAGAAAAAAATAAGAGATAAAAAGAAAAAGAAAAGAAGAGGAAAAAGAAAAAGAAAAGAACAACCTAGTAAAAACAAAAAGCAAGTAAATAAGTAAATAGAAAAGGTAAGTAAATAAAAAAAGAACAGGAAATTAATAAAACTTTATTTCAAATATTAGAAAAATAAATATGCTACTACCCGAAGAAAAGAAAGAAGTTATAAAAGATTTTGGGAGACACGAAAACGATGTCGGTTCTCCAGAGGTTCAAATAGCTCTGCTCACAAAAAGAATAAAAATTTTAGAAGACCATCTCAAAAACCACAAACACGATTTTTCATCAAAAAGAAGATTACTTATATTAATTGCAAAAAGAAAGAAATTACTTGATTACCTTTCACAAACAAACCCAGAAAGATACCAATTTGTCATCACAAAACTTGGACTTAGAAAATAAATCAAGAAAAGATAGGAAAAATTTTCCTATGGAATATTATTTGCCTTCAAATTTATATGAAGGCTTTCTTCCAAGCTCTGGAAATCTCATCTTCTGCACTCAGAGCTGAAAGAATAAGAATAAACACAATAGCCTCAAATCTCGCAAACATACACACAACAAGAACACCAGAAGGAGGACCATATATCAGAAAAGAAGTTATATTCAAGGCAAAACCCGTAAAAGATGAATTTTGGGTAGAAAAAAATATCTACCTCAGACCGCTCGTCTTCCACATGTTCTATCTCCCAGATTTCATAAGAGAAAGAATAAAAGAAAGATTACTACCTACGAAAATCCCAGTTGATTCAACTCTGGCAGAAGTGAAAGTTGAAGGCATAGTTGAAGACCCACGACCACCCGTACTAAAATACGAACCAGGACACCCAGATGCAGATGAATACGGCTATGTCGCATATCCTAACATAAATCCTATTGAAGAGATGGTAAATCTAATATCAGCTCAAAGAGCCTTTGAAGCTAATGTTAATGCTGTAAATATAACCCGTGATATCGCAAACTCTGCCCTCACAATAGGTAGAAGAACATAATAATTGAAATAAAAAAATGATAACTATAAAATAAAGGACAATTGAGCTATGAAGACAAAAAGTAAAAAAAATAAATAAAAATAAATAAGAAAGAAAAATGAATTAAAGCAAAGAAAAAAAGAAAAAATTTGAATTAAATTTTTATAAAAGGCTATGGATACGAAGAAAATAAATGCTATTACTGAATCAATAAAATCAGTTAATGAAAAAATAAAAGAGATTCCAAAAGAAAACTTCAACATAATATTTGAGGAAGAAATCAAAAATGCTAATAAAAAAACGGATGTGGAAAAAAATCAAACATCAAAAATATCAGATATGAAAAGCTTTATTCAAGGTATAGCTATGAGAAACATAATATTTGAAAATGAAAATGAAAAAATTCAAGAAAAATAAAAACCATCAGATAAAAAATCAAAAGAGAATTGTAAAATTTTTAATATGGAAATAAAATTCCCAGAAATAGACACAGAAAAAATATTTCAAGAAAAAGTAAATGAAATTCAATCAAGAACCCCAGATAAAATAGAAGGGAAAAAAGAGCCAGATAAATCAGAAACAGAATCCTTTTTCTCATCGCTAGCTAATGCTATAAAAAATGTAAAAGAAGCAGATAAAGAAGCTCGCGAAAAATCAATGAAAATGATACTGGGAGAGGTTGAAGATATTCACGATGTTATGATATCCCGAGAAAAAGCTAATACACTATTTCAACTATTTTTAGAAGTAAGAAATAGAGCCGTTCAAGCCTTTGAAAACATAATGCGTATGCAATTTTAAAATTATTTATTTAGAATTTATAAAAAGATAAAAGGAAAGAAAGAAGGAATGAAAAAATGAGAGCACAAGACATAGCTAAAAATTTGGGAGAATCTATAAGAAGAATACCACTCCCCATACTCATCGGAGTCGCTTCACTCTTTCTATTACTTGGAGTTGGAATCACAATTTATAACATCTCAAAATCAAAAAAGCAAGAAATAAAATGGGGAACCTTATATACAGACCTGAAATCTCACGATGTCTCAAAAATAATAGATGAACTTGAAAGAATGAAAGTACCATACAAACTATCCGACACAGCAGACACAATATTCGTACCACAAGAACTTATACCAGATATAAGAAATACACTCGCAACAAAAGGATTACCACAAGAGAGAGCAGGTCTTGAAATGTTTGAAAAACCAAAATTCGGTCTAACAGAGTTCATGCAAAAAGTCAACTATCAAAGAGCTATCCAGGGAGAACTCGAAAGAACCATAACAAAAATAAACTGCGTAGAAAATGCAAGAGTACATATATCCTTCCCTGAAAAGAAACTATTCACAGAAGAACAAAAAGAACCCACAGCCTCCGTTATGCTATGGATCACCCCAGGATGTACAATATCGCCCGGCTCAATTAAAGGAATCGTACATCTTGTTTCATTCGCAGTAGAAGGACTGAAAAAAGAAAATGTCACAGTTGTTGATCAGAGAGGTAGAGTTCTGCACCCGGTAAAACAAGATGAAAATTTTCAAGCACTTGAAGCAACACAAACCCAGCTTGAAATTGAAAGGCAATTTGAGAGGAACCTGGAGGAAAAGCTAACAGAACTCCTTGAAAAAAGCATAGGACCAGGAAAAGTCGGAGTAAAAGTTGATGCCGACCTTGATTACACAAAGGTAAAGAGAGTATCAGAAAGATATGACCCCCTTGAAACAGCTGTAAGAAGCGAACAGATAATAGATGAAAGGTTCAAGGGCATAGGGGCCGTCCCTGTTGGTCCCCCAGGAACCAGAGAGAATGTTCCACCAGAAATAGGAATAGAACCTCTACCCGGAAAATCTGAATATGAAAGAAACGAGAGAATAAGAAATTATGAAATCTCAAAAATCGTAGAACATGTTGAGGAAGAAGTAGGAGATATAAAAAGAATATCAGTAGCAGTCATGGTAGATGGTCAATATGATGTAGAATGGCGTAATGGGAAACCCTATGTGAAATTCATACCTTTGCCAGACGACGAACTTGCAAAAATAAGAAGCTTTGTTGAATCAGCAGTTGGAATAAACCCACAAAGAGGAGACCAAATATCTGTTGTCTCTGTACCTTTTGAAGGCTCCGTAAGATATGCTGAAAGACTCGCTATGCTACAACTTACTGAAACCTCAAGAGAAAGAGCAAGCATGTACAAATGGCTCGCGATAGCAGCAATAGGGTTCTTCATATCTTTATATCTCATCTTCAAAAAATTGTTTGAGAGAAGATTACCACAGGAAGTTGAAGTTGTTATCCCAAAATATGAAAGACCACCTACTGCCCCTGAACCAGTACCTCCAATAGAGATAAAAATAGAAGAAATAAAAGCTCCGGAAGCTCCAATAATAGAAGTCGCTCCACCGATAATTCCTGAAATAACTATACCAGAAAGACCAGCAGAAATTCCTGTAATAATTCCGGAAATAAAGACTCCACCCCCACCTCCTCCCGAAGAAGAAATAAAACCACCCCCGGTAGAAGAGGTAAAACCGCCCCCAGCAGAAGAAATAAAACCACCTCCACCAATAGAAGAAATAAAACCACCTCCGGTAGAAGAAGTAAAACCAAAAGAAGAAGAAATTATAGTAGAAGAGATAGCAGTTCCAGAAGAAGAGGAGAAAATAATACCACCTCCGCCCCCGGTAATTCCTCCGCCGCCACCACCGGTAGAAGAAGCCAAAACACCAGAAGAAATAAGTATTCCGGTTGTTGAAGTGGCTCCACCAATTCAAATACCAGAAATAGAAGTAGCAGCACCACCTCCTTTACCAGAAGTTGATATTGAACATGCAAGAGAAATAGCAAAAGACATAGTTAAAGAGAACAAAGAACTCGTTCTTCATATAATAAGAAAGTGGCTGTCTGAAAGATAAAAAAATATACTCAAAAAGCAAAAAAAAAGCAAAAAAACAAATGCTCCGCTCTGTAAATTAGAGGTATATTTTCACACGGGAAATTTCCATACGGGCAAAAAGAAAATAATGAAAACAGAATGGACAGAAATAGAGGATTTCAAGAAAAATAGATAAAATTCACATCTGATAAAAAGAAAAATTTTCCCTTATAAAACAAAAAAAATATAAAAAGAATAATCTTTTTGAGTATGATGAGAACTGAAATAACAGAAAGACCATCATCACTCAGGAGTATAAATCCTGCAACAGGCGAACTCATAGGAGAGTTTGAGAACTCCTCAGAGGAGAAAGTAATTGAAGCTGTAAAAAGAGCCAGACAAGCTCAAAAAGACTGGGAAAATCTCAAAATAAAAGAAAGAGCCGAATGGATACTAAAACTCAAAGAAAAAATAAGAAAAAATATAGAAGATATAGCAGATGAAATAGCAAAAGAAAAAGGAGTTTCAAGGTTTGAAGCCCTAATTTCAGATGTATTCCCAATTTTAGACCTTGCAGATTTTTTCGCAAAAAACACTGAAAAAATTCTCAAAAAAGAAAAAATAAACATAGGAATATGGGGGTTCTTGGGAAGAGAAAGCTACATAGAATATTTCCCTTATGGAGTAATAGGAATTATTTCACCATGGAACTTCCCATTCTCAATACCTATGGGGCAAATAATAATAGCTCTTATGGCTGGGAATACCTGTGTTCTCAAACCATCAGAATTCACTCCGAAAACAGGAGTTACGATAGGAGAACTTTTCAAAGATGTAGGATTCCCAGATGGTGTCGTCGAAGTTGTAACAGGAGATGGTCTAACAGGAGCTTATCTTGTAAAAGCGGGTGTAGATAAAATCTTCTTTACAGGTTCAACTTTCACAGGAAAACTCATAATGAAAGCAGCGGCAGAAAATCTTATTCCTTGTGTTATGGAGCTCGGAGGGAAAGACCCGATGATTGTATTTGATGATGTTGATATTGATATCACAGCTAACGCAGCTATTTTTGGGGCTTTCTTCAACACAGGTCAAGTCTGCGCCTCGGTAGAAAGACTATATGTCCATAAAAACATATATGAAGAATTTACACAAGCTGTAATAGAAAAAACTAAAAAGCTAAGGGTAGGTCCATCTCAATCCCCATACGATAAAGATATGGGAGCTGTGATTTCAGAAAAGCAGCTTATGAAAATAAAAGAACATATTGATGACGCAAAGAAAAGAGGAGCAAAAGTCATAGGCGGCCAGATAAAAGATCTCTTCGTTTATCCTACAATAATTTTAGATGCGGATCACTCATTCAAAATCGTAAATGAAGAAACTTTCGGTCCTGTTCTACCAATAATTCCTTTTGAGACAGAAGAAGAAGCTGTAAAACTAGCAAATGATTCAGAATATGGTTTAACCGCCTCCGTATGGACCAGAGATATCAAAAGGGCAGAAAGAATTGCACAAAAACTCCAATATGCCACAGTTATGATAAACGATAACCTCATCACGCATGCTATACCGCAAACTCCCTGGGGCGGTGTGAAAAAATCAGGAATAGGTAGAACCCATGGAAAAGAGGGACTTTTAGAGATGGTTCAGATAAGACATGTTCATAAAAACAAACTCGGTCAAAAAGTACCATCACCTTGGTGGTATCCTTTCACAGAAGAAAAATATGAATTTGCACTTTCTCTTACAAATTTACTTCACTCAAAAGATATAAGAGAAAAAATCAAGGGACTTTTCGGAGTTCTGAAAAACATAAACAAAGTCTCAAAACAAAAACTTTAAAGCTGAAAAAATAAAAAAACCTTCACAGAACAAAATAAAAAATAAGTATGGAAAAAATAAAAGTAGAAAAACAAGATAGAGTTCTCATAGTAACCTTATCTACACCAGAGAAAAGAAATGTCTTAGATGAAAAAACGATAGATGAGATAATCCAAGCTTTCACAGAAGAAAACAAAGATAAAAGTTTAAAAGTATCCCTAATTCAAGGTGAAGGAGATATATTCTGCGCAGGCGGAGATCTAAAATGGATGAAAGAGAAAGGAGAACTCAAATACACTGAGAACCTCGCAGATGCAAGAAAACTTGCCCAAATGTACGAAGCAATATGGAAATTTCCTGTACCGGTTGTAGTAAAGGTTCAAGGCGGGGCTTTTGGGGGAGGGGTTGGATTTTTAGCCGTATCAGATATATCTATTTGCGAAAAAAATGCAAAGTTCAGAACACCAGAAGTCAAAATAGGACTTATTCCAGCAGTAATCTCCGTTTTTCTTCTGAGAAAAATAGGAATGTCAAACTTGAAATTTCTCGCTCTCACAGGAAAAGAAATTGACGCTTTTGAAGCTCAAAAAATTGGACTTATAAACATAGTCTGCGAAAAAGATGAGTTAGATAAAAAGGTAAATGAAATTATAGAAGAGATAAAAAGTAATTCAGGTTATGCGGTAAGGAAAACAAAAGAACTTATAATGAAAATCTTTGATTCAAGTTTCAGCTACTCACTTGACCTCGCATCTCACTTTTTGGCAGAAGCAAGAGCCGGAAAAGACGCAAAAGAAGGAATTTCAGCATTCTTTGAAAAACGAAAACCTAAATTTGACTGATAAAAACACACAAGAAAAAAATAAAAGAAAACTTTAAAGTAAAGCATGTTCCACGAATACCCAAAGGAAAAAGCCGAAATAAAAAGAATTTTCCTTTTTTACAACAAGAAAGCTTTCTACAACAGGAATTCAAACTCGTCAAGATTCATCCAACTTATGAGAAAATTTGAAGAAGTAAAAATAATTCCAGAAAAAATTTTTGTTTTGCCAGATCACAAAATAGACCTTGAACCAAAAGATGGAGATGCTCTCTTGATTTTCGGTGGAGATGGAACAATTCACAGAGTTCTTACAGAAATATTCAAAAACCTGAAAGAAACAAAAAACTTTCCCAAAATACTTGTTGGACACTTGCGCGGTGGAACTATGAACACAATTGCAACCTGTCTTCAAATCCCAAAAATAGAAAACATTCTTTTGAAAATAAAAGAAAGCAAAAAAATCGATGTTATTCCCAGAAACCCAATTGAAATAAAAACAGAAAAAGATGTTTTCTATGGATTTTTGTTCGGAGCCATAACCCCCTTCAACT
>Ga0079995_1069279_pt1 | contig 20644 bp, 24 predicted proteins | sample FaiFalFF_MnMetaG_2_FD_69198 | JGI IMG/M metagenome (GOLD analysis project Ga0079995, IMG submission 69198) | Freshwater microbial communities from Yellowstone National Park, Wyoming, USA - Fairy Falls C (FF_Mn_C) (SPADES assembly) (version 4) | ecosystem: Environmental > Aquatic > Freshwater >...
TCGCAGAAACCAAAGCAGAACCCAAAACATCGACCGTCCTCGCACCCAAGCTAAAACACCCATGGCCAAAACTATCCCCCACAACCATCGCATAATCAGCAACACCCCCACTAACAAATGGGAATGGAAACCTACTGAGATCAATATAAACCTGCACCAAAGATTTGTAAAGATTCAGTCTTCCACCGCTTCTTACAAAACCATTTAAGGATGGAACCCTGTCCACAGAGTTCAAAATTAGTCGCTTCAACTCCGGATAACTATAAGCGGCGTTTATGGAGAGTATTAGTGCTGCACCCCCCGAAACATATGCCGCCGCCATAGATGTGCCGGATAGATAACCATACGAATTCGCTGGGAGGGTGGTTATTATGTCCTGACCGGGTGCACCCAAGTCTACGGATGACTGTCCCCAATTCGAGAACCACGCCAAGTTATCCTTATTGTCTGTAGCCGCTACTGATATAATATTAGACAGATTGTATGAAGATGGATAATGAGGTTCAAGGTCGTTATTTCTACCACTATTACCAGCTGATGCAACAAATAATATATCCATAGCTTGCAATGCTGCTATAGTGTCATATAATGCTCTTGAAAACCCGCCCCCACCCCAACTATTATTAGTTACCTTGACATTTATTCCTCTACGCTTCATGTCCATCACATACTCCAGGGCTTCGATAGCAGAGGATGTTGACCCGGCCCCATCGGCACACGCAAACTTGAGAACCATTATCTTGATATGCCAGTTTATACCAGCAACACCTATGCCATTATTACCTAATGCAGCTATCACCCCTGCAACGGCAGTCCCATGACCATGATCATCCATTGGATCACCATCGTTATTACATGTATCTACACCGTGTATATCATCCACGTAACCGTTGCCATCATCATCTATCCCATTAACCGTCTCGAATGGATTGAGCCAAACATTACTAGCAATATCTACATGTGTATAATCTAAACCCGTATCTATTATAGCTATAACTAAAGAACCTGAACCAGTGGTTATATTCCAAGCTTCAGGGGCATCCACATCGGCATCAACTGTACCACCTAGTTGGCCAATGTTATATAAACCCCACTGGTACTGAAATAAAGGATCATTCGGAAATATCTGGTCCACTTGAAATATGTAGTTCGGTTCAGCATACTCTACAAGCTGATTATTACGTAACAGATTTAAAGCCTCCTCAACTCCTATCCCCTCTTTTATTCTGACTAGACTTAAACCTAGTAACTTATAACGTCTAAGCTCTTTTTCAATAATATTAGACAGATTGGCCACTTCTAAAGTATAATTAATACTAGACTTAAACTTTACCAAGACTTCTCTAGAAACGTATTCCACCGCTCTGGATGAATTGCTGCTGGAGTCATGAGAACTTAAGGGAACTGAAAAATATGTGACCAAACTATTAGTCAGCATGAATGTGAAAATTAATAATGAAAGTATTCTCTCAACCATGTTCTGTAACTATTCATAGTACTATTTACGTTTTTCACGTGAGTTTAACAACGTTTTTCTGGAACCCATTAGGCTATTTCTATTCCCCGTAAGATGTTTTGTATTATTCTTTGGGTTGCGGCCTTTAGCCATCTACTGCCTTAGACATAAATATGGCTAGAAGGTCAGACAGCATCCCCCAACAGTCATGAAGGCCGTAAAAATAAACCCTTAAACCCACCAACACAAAATGGATTAAGAGCGTCGAGTATTTTTCCCGCTAAAGGGTCGCAAGCCAACCAACCATTACAGCCCTTTTGATAACGAAACCCTACACCTAAAGGTGTATAGTTCTCTGAAGTTTGGGAGGTGTTGAGTCCACCTCCACACAGTCACATAACCGCCCTGCACAAAAAGACTCAAAAGCTAATGAAACAGCACTAAATCTTGGCCCAAGAAACGCTAGCTAGAGACCGTTTAAAACCAGCGGGAAAGCAGCCCTCCCGCCAAAACATAACACCTGAGTTAACACGTCTGATAAACGTTTCACTATCTTTAATTACAACAACGGTTTGAACATTGTTTCTATGGTCGGACTTCACCGATTTAACTTTCCTCCAAACAAAAATATGGGAGGATAGGTGAAAGACAATCGGAGTCGTGAAGTTAGATTCACTAAGCAAGTTCGTTAAAAGTTTAAGGTTTAAAGCATTATGGGTTTAAATTAAGTGAGGATGAAGCTGTTGACTCTCCGAGAGGCCTGTAGGGGGTTGGGGGTTCACCCTAATACGCTTAGGAAGTGGGGTAGGCAGGGGATAGATGTTAATGAGAAGAGTATAGATTTAGCGGTAATTAAGCCCGGTAAGGTTAGGTTTGGTATCTAAAACAATGGCTATGATAGTGGCTGAAGAGAATGTTAAGCCCGTAATGGAGGAGTTGAAGGACATAAGGATGAATAGAAGGCTTCACAGCATACCCTTCAGGAAGCTCCAGTCCACCATCTCCTACAAATCAGTTGAAAGAGGCTATAAACTAGAAACCGTTGAAGCTAAAAACACCTCCAAAACATGCTCGATATGTGGCGAGCTAAGCCGAATGGGCATGTGTTTAAGTGTAGTAGATGCGGCATCCAAGCGGACAGACATCTGGTAGCCGCCTGGAACATAGCCGCAAAACACCCCACATGCCGTCCCCAACCGTTGGCGGCGAAAGCCGTCAATGAGGCCTTTAAGGCTGAGGTGAATGGATAGTTATAAAATGTTAACTATCCGACAACGGTTGTTTATGAGGAGAGAAAAGATTATTTGCTGGTTATAGCCTTCTACCCAGTGTGGCGGAAACGCTATGGCGTATAAGATTAAGTACGATGATGAAGCCGATGTCCTCATGATAGTAGTAACTGAGGAAGGGAAACTCTCACACGCAGAGGAAGTAGGCGACTTAATAGTACATTTCGACGAGGATAACAAACCACTCTTCGTAGAGGTCCTTAGAGCAAGCAAAATAGTCCCACTGATAGTCCAGAGCCTAGCCAAAAAGGAAGTCTCAGTAACTTAACATCCTTCACACCGTTCTATGTTAGCCCTATCTTTGCCTTTATCTCCGCTATATCCCTCTCCATCCTCGCCAGCCTTTCGTCAAGTATTGTCTGTAGGTCTTTTCTCAGGCCCTTGACCTCACCTAGTACTTCCTTGCCCGTGTCGAGTATTTCCCTACTTATGCTTAGTGACTCGTTTCTAAAGTCTCCAAACTCTTGTCTGAAGTCTCTGAACTCTCCGCGATAGTCCCTGAACTCCTGTTTCAAACCCCTAACCTCATCAAGTATCTCCCTACTTATCTTAAGCGATTCATCCCTAAACTCCCTAAATTCTCCCACAAATCCCCTGAACTACTGCCTGTAGTCACGGAATTCCTGCCTGAAGTCCCTGAACTCATTCCTATAATCTCTAAACTCTCCCACAAGTCCTCTGAACTCTCCCCAGTAGTCCATGAATATTGACTGCATTGCCCCGAATCCTTCCTGGAGCTCATCATGTAGTGGTGAAGGCTTGATCGCGAAGTATTTTAGCCGTGGTTTTGGTTTTACCTCCTTGATATCTACCGACCTAACGTATGCAGGCTGTGGGGGTGACTTTAACATCTCAATGAACTTCTCGACGACTGCATCATCTCCCTGCACAAATACGGTTACAGATCCGTCCTTCTCATTCCTAACATAGCCTGAGAGACCTAGCTCCTGAGCAGAATCAAGAACAAACCTCCTATACCCAACCCTCTGAACCCTACCAAAAACCCTCACAAGTGAGGCCCTCAAAGCCAAGCGTGAACACACTCTATATGTTTATAAAGATTTCTAAAGTTGAGTGGTTGAGAAAGCCCATCCATCTGAAAGTAGAGGTTCATTGATGTATTTTAGCTGTCTATTTATCTTCAACCCACATCTTCAGATGTATAGTGCTCCTTTCGGCCTTTAAGGCTTCATTGACGGCTTTCGCCCAACGATGAAGAACAGCATATCGAAGAGCTTTGCGGCTATGTTTGTTTCTACTCTCCGGCCGTTTTCTCCTCTGACGCTCCTATCTCCTTCTCTATCTCCTCTATTGGTTTCGGCGGGGGTGTTGTTGCCAGAGTATAACCTATCCACGCCAATATGCCGAAGACACCTACAACAGCCACACTCCCAGTCAGTTTCAGTAGGAGAAGGTCTGCACCAGCTATGGGTGGGAAGAAGACAAGCCAGACATATACCATTATAACCACTATAGATACTACAAGGATCACAACTCCTAAAACACTATCCTTACTCATACCTGCCCTCGATTACCTTCCTAATCGTGTGTTTAAATACTTTTCTAGCCGAGGTTTTGTAACTGCTAACTTATGCTACGTTTTTGGCCTAGGTGTTTGTGTTATGTTCTTGAGAAAGGATGCTTGGTTAGCTGTAATAGGTATCCTCCCTCTGGTCCGATGACCTCCAGTTTGCCTGTAACCGGGTTGGGCTTAAGCCTTAAAGTTTCTAGCGCGTAGGTGCCTAGTATGGGTGTGGGGGCTTCATCCGTTCACCCCGAAAGCCCTCCCATGACAGAAAGGGGGAAGGGATGAAAGTTAACGCTAGTCCAGAACGGTAGGTTGCACCCGTATCCACCGGCATCCTAACTTGATTATCTGCTTAAGAGGTTCTCCGAGCTTTGCTGAGACGTAGACGTGACCCAACTTCATTCACCTTCACCAACGAACCTTTCTACGGTTGTTTTCCTGGTGTGTATAGGGCAATATTGGGGGGTTTGGCTTATGGTTGCGATGATGTTACGGAGTCTGTTTGTCTGAGATGCGCTTACACATACCAAGACAGGCCCTCTACAGCATCTGCTATCGACTACACCGTAATAACCTTAACAAATCGAAAAGAATGTTTCAGCGTTCTGCTGCTTTTACAGTTCTATTGCCGGCGTCCTTTCAAGCCTTCCAGTCAGTGGGTTTACTTTGAAGCCTAAGACTTCGAGGGTGGTGTATCCGATTATGGGTGTTTCTTCATCTCCCCCAATTGCTATGAGGATGGGTCTCTTGACGCCTTCTACCTCAACCTCTCCTAGCGCGAGACCTCTTTTCAGGGTTCTTCCATCTCCTAGCATGACCTCAGCCTCATATCTGGCTTGAAGCGCTATCTTGGAGGCCGCAGACCTCGGGATCTTCGTGAAGGTGGCTCTTGTATCTACAAGCCCCTCTAGCTCTGTGAAGCGTTCGCCGCTGTAGACCCTAAACTTCACACGGGTCTCTCCCATCTAGGGTTAGTCACCTGGAAGGATCATGAACCTTGAGTGTGATAAGTCTTTCCTCCTCTAAATTTTTCCGGCCGAACTCCTCCACCTATGAGGCCCTAACCGTAAAACGGACCGTAGAACCCTTCCTAACACCTTGCTATGAGTTGGAGCTGGAGGACCACCTCGATCTTTTCACCTATACAGTGTGAAGACCCATGGGGGAGAGTAACAGTTTCTGTCTAGCGGGTCGTGTCCAACGGTTACTTAGTGCTTTACCCCTCTTCTATTTATGCTTTGTAGGTGGGATGTGAGGGTTTATGATATGGCTGTTGGTGGCTGCCTTGGATTATGTCTTTGATTTGATGGGTTTTTAACTCTAGGTTTGGGGGTTGTAGGTTTGGGAGGCCCCTAGGCTTTACGTTAAGGCCTTGGTCTCGAAGGAGGTTTGTAAGGCTAGCTTGAGGTATGCTGAGAGACTATCCAAGACACATCCTAGGTGTTAAGATACCTAAGTCAACACTACATGAACTATTCATAGATGTTAGGGTTAGGTGGAGTTCGTTAAAGGGATACCTGAGGGTGTATGGGTAATGCTTGGGGATGGAGCATTCGACGCCAAACCCGTCCTAAACACCATAGCATCCAAGGGATACATACCAATAGTTAAGAGGGCTAGGATTAGGGATAGGGCATACGATGAAGCCCTATACGCGTATAAGGGTGTCGGAGAAGGAGTATTCGGAGCACTAACAGTAGAGTTCGGAGAAAGGCTGAAGACGAGGAGGGAGGAGCCAACAAAGACAAGAACACATCTAAGAATCATAATATACTGCCTAAAGATCCTAGTGAGGTGGGCCTATGAGTAGTTGGACACGCCCACAAAACCTTAACATTTTATATACTCCCCTATTACTAATCTTATCCTACGACAGATTAAGAAGCGTACTAGGTACATTATATTTAAAGGTCTCCTTTTTAGACCGTTTGGGCAATGGCTGTGACATGCCAAGTTTTTTCGCTTGGCTGACCGTTTAAGTTGAGAAATGGACATAGCTTCAGGAGTTGAAAGCTACTTTCTTCGAGGTAATGTGTGATCTCTTCTGGGAAGTAAAATCTGAGAGTATGTTTTTCTCTTCCTTCATATATGATTTTGTTTTTCTTTGTAACTATGAAGTGATAGTTTACCTCACATGTGTGGTGGAGGGTGTTTAGATAAGGTTCAGCAAACCTAATTACTCTTAGATTCTCATTCTTAATGATTTTCATCCTTGGTGTAGGAAGATTGGTTAAAACAGCGGGACCATACCAAAAATCAAAAATAAGCAATGAGTCATTTTTAAGGACTTCTCTAATATTGGTAAGGGTTTTCAAAAGATCTTTGGTATCGGTTAAATAATCTATAACGGAAAACATGAGTATACATGCATCAAATTTTTTGCTAAGTTTTAGATCACGTAAATCCATAACATAGAAATCCATGTTTACATTGTTTTTCCTTGCTTTTTCTTTAGCGATGTTAATCATTTCTTCCGATAAATCTATCCCCGTTACATCGTATCCTCTTTTAGCTAGCGGGATAGCATGACCGCCTGTCCCACATCCTCCATCGAGTATCTTTTTAGGCGTTATTTTAGAGTAGTTGCTGAAAATTTCTTCTAAGAAGTCGCATTCCTTTTCGTAGTTTTTATCTGAGTAGATTATGTCGTAGTATTTTGCGTAAGATTTAAAAACCTCCTTCAATGACGATCCTTAAAGAAGCCTTTCATAGAACCACTGCCTTCCGTTTTTCATGTACCATTCTATTGTATGTTTGAGTCCCTCTCTAATGTCGACTTTAGGTTCCCAGTCTATGTATTTTTTAGCTTTTCTATAGTCGCATTGAAGGAGGTTAACGTCCAGCCGCCTCAATCTCGTGCTCTCGATCTCTATCTCGATTTCATCATAGCCCATCAATTCTCCCACTAAATGAGCCAGTTCTTTAACCGAGTATGCTTTATTTGAACCTAAATTAACTACTTCTCCATCCGGGATGTCGGACTCCATTAAATCCACCGCGCCTCTTGCTACGTCTTCGACGTAAGTGAAGTCTCTCTTCGCTTTTATATTTCCTAATTTAACGACTTTTCCCCTAGCTAATTGGGAGATTATTTCCGGTATAACGTATGGCTGTGTTTCTCTAGGACCGTAGTTATTAAATGGTCGGAGTATTATAACAGGTATGCCATGTTCATGATGGAAGACGAAACATAGTCTGTCAGCGGCTAGTTTACTGACAGCATAGGTTGACAGTGGAAGCGTAGGGTGTTTCTCATCCATTGGAACGTATTGGGCGATTCCGTAGACCTCCGAGCTGGAGAAATGTACTATGCGTTTAACATCTAATGTTTTACATGCGGTGAGTACATTCATTGTTCCTTTGACGTTTACGTCAAAGAATTTCTCGGGATTATCATAGCTGTGCGGTACATACGGTTCTGCTGCCAAATGGAAGACGTATTTTACTTTATATTCCTTTATTGTATGGTAGATTTTCCAACTCAAAACATCCCCTTTCACAATTTTAACTGAATCCTCTATCTCTGCCAAGTTGCATTTATTACCATAGAGAAAATTATCATAGACAATTACGTTTGCACCTCTCTTTAATAATTCTCTTACCAACGTAGAGCCGATGAAGCCCGCACCACCCGTAACCAGAACATTTTCTCCCTTTAATTTATAAGCATTCATCCCTGTGACCTCCTCATTTTGAATACTTCTTTATATTTTCGCATACATACTCTATTTCGGTAGCGGTCAGGTTATTTCCTGAAGGTAGATTTATACCCTTTCTTGAGAGTTCATCGGCAACAGGAAAACTCTCCTCCTGATATTGTTTGGCATAAATGGGCTGAACATGAATAGGGTAGAAGAACGTCCTCGTCTCGATACCTTCAGATTCCAGTCTCTTCATAAGCTCGTCCCGAGACATACCGAAGTTATCCTCAATTAAAATCGAGTACATCCAATATACATTTTTTGCCCAAGGCGCTTCTGGAGGTAGAGTTATCTTTTCACCGAGTTCAGAGAGAAGGGAATTATAAAGTTTGGCGTTGTTTCTGCGGATCAATATAAATTCGTCGATCCGTTCGAGCTGGGCTAAGCCAAGTGCCGCTTGTAGGCCTGACATACGGTAGCCGAAACCTAATGCCTCATGGTAGAAATGCTTGCCATATCTGCCAAAAGCGTGTGCACGTAACCATCTAGCCTTTTCAGCAAGCTCCTCATTATTAGTAACTATCATTCCTCCTTCCCCAGTGGTAATTATTTTATTGGCATAGAAACTAAAACACCCAATATCTCCGATGCTTCCAACTCTCTTACCTTTGTACTCAGCTCCATGGGCTTCTGCTGCGTCTTCAATAACGTATAAGTTGTATTTTTCGGCAAGTTCAATTATAGGACCCATATCTGCTGGATGCCCATATGTGTGAACTACTATGATGGCTTTTGTGTGTTCGTTTATTTTATCCTCAATTTTTGAGGTATCAAGATTCCAAGTGTTTTCATCAGCATCAACCAAAACAGGTTTTGCACCAGTATAGGTTACAGCGTTTGCGGTAGCTATCATTGTAAACGTAGGTATAATAACTTCATCGCCCGGCTTAATATTTAACGTAGCTAAGGCAAGATGCAAAGCAGTTGTTCCACTATTAGTTGCAACACCATACTTACAATTGCAGTACTTAGCGAATGCCTCTTCAAACTCCTCCACATACTTACTTATTCCGCTTATCCAAGTAGATTGAATACATTCCACTACACGTTGAATATCGTTTTCATCAATCTTTGGATCACAAATGGGTATACGTATTCTAGTCATGTAGCATAGATGCACCTCCTACCGATCTTAGCCAAAAAGTATCTTATCAACTTTTACTTGAAGCTTTTTTTCTTCATGTCTAAGGTCTAGTCTTTATACATTTCTTGGATCATGCCTCTGATAGATTGTCTTGGCTTTTCAGGTTTAATACGTAGTTCCTACTCTATAACTGCCGATATTTCTCCGGAATCTCCATTCACAGTGGGCCACACATATACCCTAAAAATGTGAATGAACTCGTCTCAAAACTATTTAAGCTTCTCTTTCGTTGTTTTCTTTATGGAGTTTCGTGTGCTTAGCGATTTTGAGTGGGAGGTGGTTAAGCCTCTTCTTCCTCCTATGTCTAGGGTTGGTAGGCCTAGGGCTGATGATAGGCTCATAATAAATGGCATACTATATGTTCTCACCACGGGATGTAGGTGGATGGATATGCCTCTAGAGTATGGTTCGTATAAGACTGCTTGGAGGAGGCTTAAGAAGTGGCAGGATGAAGGGGTATGGGATAGGATATTCAAGGCATTAGCATCTATTAGGGAGCATGGGATGGTTTCTGTAGATAGCTCGACTGTTGAGGCTAAGAAAGGGGGAGCTGGTAGGATACGATGGCTTCAAGCATAGGAAGGGGACTAAGATACATGCATGCGTAAACAAGGATTCCATGCCCCTAAGCATAGCTATAGGGCCTGGGAATGAGCACGACTCTAGAGGGCTTCTAGAGCTTGTAGAAGGATTGGATTGGAGGCCTGATCAGCTCTACGCAGACTCAGCATACGATACGGAACATATAAGGAGAGGCTTAGAATACATTGGTATAGAGCCTAACATATCTGTGAATCCTAGGAATGGTAGGAAGCCTAGACAATACAATACGAGTTATATAGGAAGATGAGAAGCGCCGTGGAGAGATTCTTCGGATGGTTAAAATCATTCAGGAGGATAACCATAAGGTATGAGAGGCTAACATCAACATACAAAGCCCTAGTAACAATAGCATCAATAATCATACACCTAAGATACAGAATTTTGAGATGAGTTCAATCTTAACAACTCTTTCATAAATAGCTAGAGACAAGGGCCACATCCTCCATACAAATAAGACATATCGACCGGCCTTCAAAAGCGTTTTATTTATACACTCTCAAGGCATATAGAGAAAGGTTCTAAGGAGACAGCCCCCTATCACATGCGCACTACGTAACATAGGATACAAGCATGGGTCTGTAAACCATTCGTTGAGGAGGTACGCTAAGGGAAATATTCATGTAAAAGACTACGGGTTAGAACATTACTAGTGCCACGGTTACTGGTCCACAGAAGTATCTTATAAGGAAAACCTATACATATACCTAAGCCATTTCCAAATCCAGAGAACCGCAAACGAACTGTCAAGCATATAGAAGATCAAGCTAATAGTAAAAGCGCAAGATCGTCCTTTGATATAGACTCACCAACAATGATTGGATTATGAGTGTAACTTAGGAAGCAATAACTGATATATTGTACTCCAATACTTCAGAGATACAATGATGTTTGGCACAATCATCATAGTTACGGTAGCTAACATGATAACTTTATATCGACCAACGGAATTCTTTTTGAATGAATACCCAACCGCACATCCAGCAGTAATAGAATACAACAAATTAGCTAAAGCGAGCAGCCTGCCGGAGGTAACGCCACTATACATAAAATATTCTCCTATGTAGAAACCAAGTAGGGAAAAATTAATATAGTCAATTAATGGGGCGACTATTACAAACAAAAACGGAAATACAAGAAACCACATTAGCAAAATATCAAGTTTTTTGTTTTTTGAAAAGACAGCTAAACCTATTATCAGTAGTGGACCTACCCCAATTATAACTGGATAAAGCCAAATCGGTGTCGGTTGCAATATTAGACTCCAAGCATTCAAATCTTTCATAGAGTGCAATAAGTACAAGCTGTACGCATAAATAGATAAAACGATAACGAAAAAATATCTGGCTAAATTTATCAGTGGAAAGAAAATGCTACGAAATCTTTCTATAATTGTGCATACGTTCTTAAGAAAAGCAAAAACTATAAGAGACAGAACGGCATTTAGTAAAGAGAACATGAATACCTGAAATCTATACGTAGGACTACTATTGTCCGCAAGATAAGCTATCAATGATGGGATAAAGCCTGAACCGCAAAGGCTGAGAAATAAAAATTTTGAATGGTCGGACAGGTAATTGCCCTCTTTTAAATAATACGCTGGAATGCATATGAAAATTAAGAAAAAAGGTAATATAATTGCATATAAGGGATGGATTAGATAAATGAAGGCAATAACTAGAATGACCAACACTTTATTTAAGGTATACAAAATCCAATTTCTATTTATTAACATTGGTAATAAGAAATAGATTAGCGTCAAAGACAAACTAACAGGCGTAAACTGAATCAGAAAGTAATTTGATATGTTATAGAGACTGTTAAACAACAAAGCTTCAAAAGGGTTGAAGCATTTATAACTATCTACGTAATCAGACATGTAAATGCATGGCAATAACCTAATCCACGTAAAGTTACCTCCCGACATTAACAATGTTGCAAAAAATGCGGCGACTGATAAAGAAAAAAGTCTTCTTACGAATACGTAGAGGAAAAACATCATTACCATGTTCACAAAAATCAATACTCCCGCAATTTGATAAATAGTATAACGATCATTGAGAACATATAAAGTTGATAGGAGAACGTGAAACCCCAAACTGTAATAGGCATTGTAGTGGTATCGATTCAAAATCAAATTTTCGGCATGCTTTAAGTGAGTTGATATATCTGCTCCAGATTGAGGGTAAGGTAATACTCGTCCTATCACAACGTAATGGGAGAGTAAAATTATGAAATAATAAAGTAAAACAAAGGTTTTCTGAAAATCTTTTATTTTCAGTCTTATGGTTAATAATGTCAAAGACTTCATTCTACCTCCTCTGCTAATTGATGATAAATTTCTAACAATTTATTCACACGTTTTTTGATATCTAATTTTGCTTCAGCATAAATTCTGGCGTTTCTAGACATTTCTTTACGAATAGACTCATCTTCAATTAGAATTTGCATTCTATTTGCGAGGAGTAACGGGTCTTTTGGAGGTACAAGATATCCATTATAACCATCTATAATCTGGTCCATTATGCCTCCAACATGGCTTCCCACCACTGGTCTTCCACACGCTAAAGACTCTGCTACCACCAAACCAAACCCCTCAACAAGTGAAGGCACTACCGTAAAATCGGAAATGTTGTACAACAAAGGCATAACAGTCCTAGGCAGTGTTCCTAAGAATATTACATTTTTAGCCAATCCTAAGCGATGAACAAGTCCAAAATAGTCTTTAAACATAGAGCCACCAAGCAATATAAGCATGAAATTATTATCGGTTCTATTCTTTAATATTTTCGCAGATTTCAATAAGTATTCAATCCCGTATATTTTTTCTAAACTTTTTGCACACAATATCCAGATGCAATTATTCTTTTTTATTTTAGGTTCTTTTAATTTGCTGGGTAATTTATCTCCTATATCCTCATACTTCATCGGTCTGAAGGTATGTAAATTAACTCCAAGTGGGATTACTTTAATCTTTGATTGATGTACACCATACCCAACACATTCATTCCTAAGGTATTTACTGTTGGCAATAACCTTATCAGCAGAACGTAAAACATATTTAGTAAACGGTTTTATTAACTTGAATTTGTTGAGTCCGTAACTCAACTCTTTATACACAAGAACATCAAACCCATGAACTGTAACCACTAAAGGTTTACGAGCCAGTTTTGCGATAATGGTAGCTAAATATCCATAAGGTACGGCAAAGTGTGCGTGGATCACTTTAAATGAATTGCTAAAAGAAACGAATTTAGAAATTTTTCTTATAATGCCAAAAGGTCTTTCGTAATCTATTTCCAAGATGTAAGCCCTAATATCTCCAATTTTCTTCACTTCATTTAATTCTTCTTCAACAAAACTGTACGAGATTTCAGTGTCATTATTAGGTAACTTCGGAGTTATATACAAAACGCTAATCATTTTCTATAATGAATGGACAGGTTTTTAATACCCTTAGGCGATAACCTCTTTCATAGTTTAAGCGATTATAGTTACCTTCCTTGCCCCGGTTATCCTTCAAAGGAGGTACTGTGCGTATTATAGGCGATAGTGTCTGGATAAGGCTTAAAATATTAAGGGCAGCATCTTTATCTGGATACTACACTCAGCAAAGAGTTAGTTCATCTACGTACAAACGATTCTACAACTTTTATTATTCTTTTCGCTGCATGTCCGTCACCAAAAGGATTTGTTGTAAACATCTTTTTTAGGAATTTATAGTTTTCCTCCACATTTCTTATCGCCCGCATGATCTTTTCCGGGTCTACTCCTGTGACCTGATTTAATCCCGCCGCAACTGTTTCTACCCACTCGGTTGAATCCCTTAGTGTTATGCAGGGTGTTTGTGACCAGAAGGCCTCCTTCTGAAGCCCTCCGGAATCTGTTAGGACGAGCTTTGCGTGTTTGAGTAGCTTGAGCATGTCGATATAGCCTACCGGCTTTATAGGTTTAATGTTGCTTTGGTTTAGCGGGATATTGAATTCCCCTAGTCTGTTCGCTGTCCTTGGGTGGATCGGGAAGATGATTTCTGTCTTAGCTTTCTGTATTCCTTTTAGGATACTTCCCAGCCTTATTGGGTCGTCGACGTTTTCGGCTCTGTGGAGTGTTAGCAAGCCATATTCTTTATCGGAGAGCTCTAGCCTTTCTAGGATGTCAGAATTATCGGCTTTATCCTTAAACTTTAGGAAGATGTCGTACATTGTGTCTCCTGTCAAATGTATTTCTCCTGTGACTGACTCCTTCTCTAAGTTCTTTTTGCAGTTTGTTGTTGGTGTGAAAAGCAGTTTTGAACAGTGGTCTATAAGCCTCCGGTTTATTTCCTCAACCATCTTCATATCATAGCATCTGGCACCAGCCTCTATATGGGCCACTGGTATGTCGAGTTTAACGCTAGTTAGGGCTCCAGCTAAAGCCGAATTTGTGTCACCCGGTACGAGCATGAGAGAAGGCTTATCCTTTAGCAAATGTTTTTCAAGCCTGAGCATTATCTCCCCAGTCTGGTAAGCGTGGGAGCCTGAACCTACACCCAAATTTACTATAGGTTCAGGAAGGTTGAACTCTTCAATAAAAACTTTTGAAAGTTCGTAGTTGTAATGTTGACCAGTATGAATTATTTTCAGGTCTAAATCACTCTTTAAAGCCTCGTGAATTATGGGAGCGGACTTAATTATCTGAGGTCTAGTACCAAATATTAAGGCGATACCCATTTTAAGTTCAGCCTATTTTGAAGAATTGTTAAATCAGGTATTCGAGAGGGATTATTGAAAGGGCAGTTTTCCATACTCCATCGGCTCTATCCATAGCACTGTAACAAAGCCAAAGTTCTCCATTTCTTATGATAGTGTCCAATTAAGGTGTTATATTTAAAGGCCGGTTTATGTGTCTTATTTGTATGGATGTTGTTGCTCCGGTTTCGAACGGAAGAATTGAAACCAAAAATTCTTTTAAAGTTTAAGTTAAAATAACCCGTAGCTCTTCCTTTATCTTCTCAATGGAAAACAAAGCTTCCGCCATTTTTCTAGCATTTTTTCCCATTGAATCCCTAACATTTCCATTCGAAATCATATTTAAAACAACGTGCACAGCCTCATCGATTCGTTCTGGAGTGACGCTATACCCTGCTCTCCACATGTTACATAATTCTGACGCTACGCATTTCGGAGTTATGCATAAAATAGGTCTGCCGCAAGCTGAGTACTCTATAAATTTTTTAGGTAAACCTATTTTCAGAAAATGCGTAGACATGTAGGTGAGTAGAAACAAGTCTGCTATGTTGTAAACTATCGGCATCATAGAGTGTGGGACAGGATCTAGAAATATGACATTTGTAATTTGTTGTTCATCTACCAGTCTTTTCAAGTCCTCCTTTAACGGTCCTGTTCCTATTATAACAACGTAAACATCCTTTATAAGCTTTGCGAGCTTCAAAATTATTTCAGGACTTTGAAAAGGTCCTAGTAAACCTGCATACAATACTATAAAGCGGTCATCTTTTATCTTTTCCCTTATATTTTTCGGTAGTTTTTGTATAGCCTCATATTTCGGGATTGGTTTAAACTTCTCCAAATCTATCACTCCATATATTACATGGACTTCTTTTCCACTTCGCCTTGAAAGTATATGTGCCATAACTTCATTATGAGTGATGATTTTATCTATCTTTGACCAAATTAATGAATTAACTGAATGGCCAAATAAGGTTAGAACTCGTTTTAGAAAGCCGTTCATGTCCACATATTCTAGAGCATCTGGCCAAAGATCTGTTATATCACTTATTATTTTACCACCTTTAAAAAACTTTAATACGGAGCAAGTAATTTCCATGAACGGTTGGGGTCCTCTCGAATAGTAGAAATCAAATGACTTACGTAACTTCAGCAAGATTATAAAAGAAAAAATCATGAAAAGTATGTATTGAACCAACCTTGAAATTATATCATAATACGATAAACGAGGTAGCGGCACTTCTATGATGTCAATATTATCTCTTTTTAAAGCGTTTCTCAATGGTTTTAACGATCCTGTATAGATAGGTTTATTTGTTACAACTGATACTTCAAAACCTATAGCTTTCATGGCTTTTGCTAAGTATTCTCCTCTACCCAACGTAAAATCAGAAAAGGAAATTAAACAAATAGATTTCTGAGTAGACATTTTAATCGCCAATTAGACCAATTATCTTTCTGGTTAGACCAAGTTTTCAACTTTAATAAAACCGGTCGTATTATTTTTTAATAACCTCTAAATACAAATACAATTTCGATTATAATGGATTTTTATAGTCTTAATGAGGAGGAATTTTGTAAAATCCACTTATAGAAGAGATGCTATTAGGAATGACCGTAACTCATTGTGATTTCATGACTCTATCCGCAAGTTCATTTGCAATTTCGAAGGAAAGACAAACGTATGTCAACTCTTGTGGAAAGGATACTCTATAGCAAGAATCCTCAAACAGTCATTTACTCAAAAGCTCTTTATAAACTTCAAGCAAGCTTGTTACTATCTTATGTAACCCATACTTATTTTGCGAAATTTCAAGACACCTTTCACCACATCTAAGAGCTAAATCTCGATCCTCAGCTAAACGTAATAGACCCTCTGCAAAATCCTTTGGGTCATCATCTGTGAGTATTCCAACACCGTCCTCCTCTATAACCCTAGTCCATCCTCCTATGAAGTTCGCGATAACTGGAAGACCAACTGATATGTAATCGAAAAATTTTGCAGCAGGATTTATACGATAGGATAGATTGTTTGGGAGTGTGAGAACTCCGATATGGCAATAAGACATAAACTTAAACAGATGTTCCTCAGCATCAAACCAAAAGAATTCAACATTTGCTCTGGAGTCTTTAGCAACTTTGTGGGCCTCTTTCACCATATCGCCATTCCTCGTTATGAAAATTTTAATACCTTTACTTCTTTTTACAATGTGGGGTATGCTCTTTATAAAGAGGTCTGCGTGCTTTTCTTTTGAGAGACTACCAGCGTAGATAACCTTCGTAGGTCCAGCTCGTGGAGGTAACTTCGCTATTTTAGGTCGTGCCCCCATTCCTATTACGTGCACCTTTTCAGACGTCGCACTATATTCTTGTATTATATATTGTTTCATCTCTTCGCTCATTACAAGAACCGCATCCATATGTGCTACTGCGTTTTTCACCATTTCTTGAAGAATGTAATATTCCTTGTTTTGTCTGGTTATTAGCCCTTGAGAAACAAGCTCATCAGTAAATATACCATGAAAGTCAAGAGCTAAAGGAATTCCCAGCTCTTTAACTAAAGGCAAGACCGCTAATAATGTAGGCTCCTGCTCTATTTGCAGAATATCAAGGTTTAGTTTCTGAAGCGATTCAAGGTCGCCATAACCTACTCTACCTACAGTGCTTATATTCTTTATAAGGAATCTTCCGACACACTTACTACTAATTAAATTTCTAGCAATCTTATAAATATATTCTGCGACTCCAATTTTTAAATAAAAGTTAGACACTTCTTCAACATCTATTCCATGCAGCTTGGTACGTCTACTAAATGGTGTGATTATTACGGGGTCAACTCCCATCTCTTTAAGTCCAGTGGCGAGGTCGAAAACCCTACGAACAGATCCAAGAGATTCTTTTAAGGGATGGAATAAAAGAAAACCGATTCTCATAAGATCAAACCACTTCGTTACTGAAGATCCTTAAGATTATCCTAATGCCATCAACATTGTAAAATGACTCATCCAGTTTTGTGAAAGCATCTAACTCGTGCTTTATGGCTTAATTTTTAATTGCTCTGTTTTTGTTCTCTTTTTATGGGTTGGAGGGGTGTTGAGGGGAGGCTTATTAGACGTGGTGAGCTTCTTCTAAGCCTTGACTTCCTTGAGAGATATGATGAGGGTAAGGTTGGTAGGCCGTATAGGGTTACCTGTATGTATGTTGTGAGGCATCTTTCCTCCATGCCGTATAGGCAGCTTGAGGGTTTCACTAGGGCCCTACACAGGCTTATACCTGGAAATCCGTCAGTAGACTAATGGGGTTAGGAGGAGTATTCCAAGGCTATTAAAAGGTGCTTCAATGAATAGGTATGTTATTAAGGCATATACGATACAGGGAATTCATACATATTTCTCAGGAGGATGAGTGTAAGGCCTGTTATCAAGCCTAGGGCTAACGCTAGGACAAGAGGAGAATATCAGCAGCTATACTCAAGATGTTTTGTGGGAAAGGGTGGAGTATGTTTATGGGCTATGGTAGGAGATGGTCCGTAGAGACAGCATCCTCAACATACAAAAGACTATACGGAGAACACACCATCTCAAGAAACATAGAAAGAGAGCTGAAGACAAAAGCATACATATACAACACACTAATAAACACACAGGCGAGATAAGAAAAGACAAACAAAAGAAGAAAACAGAGAGAAAGAATTAGGCCACAAATTAAGAAATTCTGAAATCCTTGAGGGCCTTCTTCAGAGCCTCGGCCAGCATCTCTATTTCTTCAGGGGTGTTGTAGATGTAGAAGCTTGCCCGGGTTGTGGCTGGGATGCCGAGCCTGGTGTGTATGGGCATTGCGCAGTGGTGTCCAGCCCTAACACATATCCCGTGTTTGTCGAGGTAGGTTGCGAGGTCGTGTGGGTGTATGTCGGCGAGGTTGAAGGCTATGAGGCCGCAGCGATGCCGCGGGTTCTCGGGCCCATATATGCGTATGTGCTTGACTTCCTGAAGCCTCTCCAAAGCCTCAGCAGTTAACCTGTGCTCATACTCTCTCACATTCTCCATGCCTATGTTTTTGAGATAGTCGACGGCCGCCCCCAGCCCGACGGCGCCCGAAACGTTGGGTGTACCGGCCTCAAACTTCCACGGAACCTCATTCCACCTGCTCCCCTCCAGATAGACCTCCCTTATCATTTCACCCCCACCCATGAAGGGCTCCATCTCCTCCAGCAGCTCACGCCTGCCGTAGAGAACACCTATACCCATCGGCCCCAGCATCTTATGCCCGCTGAAAGCAAGGAAGTCGCATCCAAGGTCCTGAACGTCAACCGGCATATGTGGGACGGATTGGGCGGCGTCAACTACGGCTAGCGCTCCGTGTTGGTGCGCCATCTTAGACAGCTCCCTAACGTCGTTGATTGTACCTAAGACGTTTGATGCGTGTGTGAAGGCGAAGACATCCGCGTCCCGTAAAACCTCGTCAGCCCTTGAAAGGTCGAGGTAGCCCTCGCCGTCGAAGGGTAAGTACTCTATTCTATGGTTACGGAGCCTAGCAACAAGCTGCCATGGAACAATGTTGCTGTGGTGCTCCATCATGGTAAGCACTATCTTCCCGTTAGGCTTCATCCTGTTCAGCCCAATGCTGTAGGCGACGAGGTTAAGCGCCTCAGTCGTGTTTCTGACGAAGACGACCTCGCGGTGGCTTTTCGCGTTTATGAACCCCGCGACTTTTCGCCTAGCTCCTTCATACATCTCCGTGGCCTCAACACTTAGCCCGTAAACACCCCTGTGAACATTCGCATTACTCTCCATGTAAAACTTCTTAACAGCCTCAACAACTTGAGAAGGCTTCTGGCTTGTAGCCGCGCTGTCGAGATAAACAAGCCGCCCACGCCTAAAAATCGGAAAATCCTCCCTAACCCTGTAAGGGTCGAGAAGCGGGCGGGCTGCCATGAAGTAGATGTTAACTTGACCACTTATATACTATACTACTGTACCGAAGATTGAAAATAAGCTTCGCTCTGGAAATGAGCCGCCTAGCCTCTCGTAAGCCCCAGCCTACGCATCGTATCCATCAAATCATCTACTAACTCATTTGCTCTAACCACTTCTCTAATGTCCCAGAACAAAATTTTATCCGCCAAATTCTTTATGGTCAAGGCCTCCCTCTTAATTTTCTCCAACTCCTCTTCCGAAGACACAGCAACTACTTTCTGTACGGCCGGGTCTTGAGCTGCCTTCATCAAGTTTAGTATCAAGGAATCAATACTGCCCTTAACATGAACCTCAAAGACGTATTTCAACTCACCGATGTTGCCTATCTGGGCAGACCAGAGAGCATCTATCCTTGTCCCCGATGCCAGCGGCACCTCTTTCAAAACATCGAACCCAAGTCCTTTACCAATGTTTAAAACCATATCAACAATTTCAGGGTGGTCACGCATCTCACCTTCATCTTTATCCACAGCGGTATCCTGCAATTTAAAAATGTATGATAAGAAAAAGTCTACATCTAAAAGGTCCGGATTTCTTAGGGTGTTCTCATCCTTTAACAAGCCAACCATTTCCTTAAGCGTTCTTATTACCGCCTCATAATCCCGCCCACTAACATTACTCACTCCCAGTTTACCAACATCAACACCTCCTTCAAGTCTCTCTATCCCAAGTTTTAACAACCCCCGCCTGACTCTCTTATTCCAAATGCCGTATTTTTGTGGGTCGAAGTATGTTAGAATTTCTGAAATCACTGCAGCACCCATTCCCTTAACATTTTTTCTGAATGTGTCAAATCTATCCGCAAGTTTAAGGTCGGAATATAACAGCACTTCAAAATTTTTACGTAAGTTTTCGATACCGCCCGCGCTTTCAATCCAATAATCTACCAACCACTCTTTTTTAGCCCACCACCCAAACGCATACAAATTATTGGCTATTGTTAGAAGACTTGATTCGTCAAAGTTTTTAAAACCTTCTCTTCCAAGCACACTCCTAATCATTTCTGTGTGGCGCCTTCTTTCTTCCTCAAACTCCTTACCTTCCTCCCCAGCTCTATACTTCAGAAAATCGTCCTTGAATTTCTTAATGTTTTCAACAACATTCTGTGCTAGACCCAATTCCTAGACCTCTGTTTAAACAACTTTGGCTGCAATATATTTTTTAAATCCCCATAGGGGCTGCTAACAACCAGTAATCCACATTCATAACTTCATTCGTGCACT
>Ga0079995_1044310_pt1 | contig 20408 bp, 14 predicted proteins | sample FaiFalFF_MnMetaG_2_FD_69198 | JGI IMG/M metagenome (GOLD analysis project Ga0079995, IMG submission 69198) | Freshwater microbial communities from Yellowstone National Park, Wyoming, USA - Fairy Falls C (FF_Mn_C) (SPADES assembly) (version 4) | ecosystem: Environmental > Aquatic > Freshwater >...
GGTTCTTTGTATAAATTCCAGCCATTATCGAACCATGCAATACCCCATCCATGAGGGTTTCTAATTGAGAGTTTTTCTAAACTTTTCTCAGCCTCATAGAAGCTGAAATTTACGTTAACAGCTCGGTTAGCATATAAGCCGAAAAGTCTGCACATATGTCTCCTATAAATAATAGTTTTAAATTTTAAATCTTTATTTTTTAATTTAATCTCTGATAAATTAGGTTTTTAAAAAACTTAGCAAATTAAGTTTTGCTAAAATTTTGCAATGCTAAGATCCCTTCAGCTTTTTCTTACTGTATGTAGTTATTTTTCAAAACTCCAGCCTTTTAATTCCATTGCCCTTCTTACATGTAGCAAAGCCATTTCTGCAGCTGGGATTTTGTAAAGATTTAAAACCAATTCTCTTTCTGCTTCTTCTAAAGCTTTGCAAACTCTTTCTTTTTCTTTCATATAAAATATTAATTTGAAAAACTATTAAAAATTGTGTCTGCAAGAGAAAAATTTGAAAAAATAATTAAACTTGTTAACGAAATTGACTTAGAAATAGTAAGCGACTTGTTATTGCAGCCAACAATTCTTTGTGATATCTTGAGGTTGCTAGAAAGAATTCACGAGTTTATGAGAATTGTTGGATTACGTATGAAGGAGCATTTTCTAATTGAACTTTCACGATGGGTTGATTATGAAGTAGAGGGTTGGAGCTACCTGCAAATTAAAATAAAATTGCTTGAAAGGGGAATAGATAAGTTCGTGCTGCTTAAAAGCCTGATTTCCATGGCTAATCAAATTTTACCTGAGCAAACACGGCGCGAGATTGTAATTTTAGTAGAGTAGCTGGGTATTTAGCACAAGAATTTTTATGACTTTGCATTCCATATCAAAAATCGGCTATTCAATTTATTCCTTACGAACTAAATTAGCAGAATCTATTATACTGTCTTCCTTTCATTCAGAGATAAGATTTTAACGCTACCACAGATATAGAGTATATGAAATTACTTAATAAAAAAATTAATTCATTTAAACCATTCTTCACGCTCTGGGAATCTTTCAAGAATCTCATCTACTAAAGCTTCGCTCACAAACCTAAGCATATAATCTGCTGGTATGTATCTTATTGTGACTGAGCTCAGCGGGTTTATGGAACCAATATAGATTATTGAATCATCAATTATGACGGACTTAAAATGAACTTTTGAATGTTCAACAACTTTAATTCCATGGTTTCTTAAAATCTTTATACATTCATCATGTTCCTTAGGATCTTCGACCTCATCGCTATTAGGAGGTCTCGTCACAACTATAATCCTTTTACCTTTTTCTACAACATCCCTAACTTCTTTGTAGCCGCAGAACTTATTCACAGCAAGCTTGTTAAGGAATGGTGATATGATTAAGCAGTAATTATTGAGGTTTCTTAGGTCTTCACGTAATTTCACAGGAAATTCTTCCGAGTCGAAAATCTGCGTAGCTGCTTTGAAGAATGCCTCCTTCAATTCCTTAAGAACAAGCCCCTTCTCCAAACGCCTCTTTAAAATATCACGAAACATGTTTCTATATTTTTTTATTTTTGAAAAATATAAATTTTAAAATTAATTTTTAGAAATCAAGGTTAACACGGTATAATCGTTTACTGTTTTATTTTCATATTGAGAGTCGGCGCTAATACAGCTATCGCAAAATGTTCTAATCTAATTCTTTCCTCTGGATCCTCTATTTCTTTAAACTTAAACGTGCACTGGTCTACATAATTATTGATTTGCGCCTCGCTAGTGAGGTTATAATTTTGCATCAAAGCTTTTCTAAATTGGCTCCCTTTAACATTACCTCTTTTATGATTTCTTAACAAACGTCTTCGAAGATTTCTTGTTCTACCAATATAGATTATTTTATTTTCAAATCATTCCTAAAAACTTTTTAAGGATATAAATCGTTTTTAATATGTGAACTTTCATATTAATGAAGAATTAAAAAAAGTATATCATTCATTAATAAAAGAGGAGTTCAATAAAATTAAAAAAAGGGAGACCACTTTGCGTAACACACACCTAACCTATAATGATATCAAAGGAGTCTTAAATAGATATAATATACACGATATAAAAAAATGGATTGATTTTTTGAAAAAGGAAAATTTGCTAATTGAATTATATGATGGTAAATACAGGACATTTTTGCTCGATGTAGCTTCAAGAGCGTCCGATGTGAGAATAAAATACAATGGTGTAAAATATGTTTTAGAAACTGATCTTGAATTAGTAGAAAGACCATTATTAAATAACAATTTTGTACTACTTAATCCTAAACTTGGAGGTAAAAATGCTGAGTTTTTAAAAGAATTAAAAAATTTATTTGATAAAAAGATTCCTGGTGATTATGAGAAATTTGTTAAAGCATTAGAAGAATCTGGAATTGCAGGTTTTTCAAAATTCCAATTTCACGCAATAAAAAACATTCTTGCTAGTGATAACCATATACTGATAAATGCTCCGGCCGCATTTGGTAAAACTTACATCTTTTTGATACCAGTTCTTCTTGAGGCTATATCTCATGTAAAACAAAAAAAGAAAGGTCCAGTTGCTCTGATTTTTTATCCTAGAAAGTCATTAGGAGCAGACCAAATGGGCAGAATAATCAGATTAATTTACAACATAAATAAATTATTGGGAATAAATATTACTGTCTCAATTCATGATGGTGATACAGAAAAATATTCTGAAGAAGGGGTTGAATATAGAGGGATACATTGTCCTTTAGAAAGTGAGGATAAATTTATTCCCCTAAAAGTGAAGAATGGAATTTTAGTTTGTAATAACGGTCATAAGTTTGATTTTGTTAAAGTACGAAAAGAAGAAATATTAGAAGACCCTCCCACAATTTTAATAACTAACATTTGGACTTTCCAACATAGATTTATTAGATTTAAATCTTGGAAGACGTATTTGACTGAAAATATAAAATATCTCGTATTTGATGAGATCCATGCATATCGTTCAATAGTAGCAGGAATTCTTAATTATATAATTAAAATATTCAAACTTCTAGTATGCAAACCAAGGTTAATTTTATCTTCAGCTACTATACCAAAAATCGAAGAGTATTTAAAAGATTTAGTTGATAATGAATATAATAATTTTCTTAAGTTAGTATATGATGAACGAGAGTTTGGAAAAGACGATAGTAAACTTGAACTATACTTATTGGTAGGTATAAATCCTGAAACTAGTTGGGAAACTTACATTAATGAATTAGCTGTAATATTGCTTACAATTAGATATCTACAAAAAAATAGAAAAATTCAATCTTTGATTTTTTTAGATAATGTTAAAGAGATAAATAGACTTGGTAGCCAAATTGATGAGGCAATAAAATTAGGAAGCCCAAAAGATAGATTTATTGAAACTATTGATGGTAGCGATCCATATTCATTATGGGTTTATGATAAGAACTATAAATTACCGAAAGATCAAATAGAAAAATCAGACCTTATCAATAAATTAAGAGAGTATATTAAGAATGATTATGATGTACATTACGCAGATAAAGCGAACAGAGGAGAAATAGAATTTAAAATAAAAAAGAACGAAATAGGTTTAGTACTTTGCACCTCTACCTTGGAACTTGGTGTTGATTATAAAAATGTCGGCATTATAGTAAATGCTGGTATACCTTTCGAAACCGAAAGTATTATTCAAAGAGTAGGTCGTGCAGGACGAAGTGAAGAAACTTTAAATACTTGCCTTTCAATCATAGTAATAAGAAATAATCCAATTGAATATTATTATATTTATAAAGGATTAAAATATTTTTTGGAGTTTGAAGGGTCTAAAATCCCCATTGCTAAGGATAATATTCTCGTAAACATTTATAGTATTTTGCTTTATACCGCAGCAAAATTTGCTAAGAAGGGTAGAGAACCGAATAAGATAGTGGGTTTGGAAGAGATATTAAAATCATCAAAAGATAATATAGAACATATTATAAAGGAATTAAATATACAATGTAATAAAGAATATTTATTAAATAAAATAACTAAATTATCTGAAATTATAAAACTAGCAAAAGATGAAAAATTAGATGAATATAGTCAACAATATAATTATAATTATATTAAGTCTTCTATTGAAAATGATATTCGAAAACTAAAGATTGAGCTAGAAGAAGTATTAAAAAACTTACAAGAAGTTATTAATTTAATAAATAAAAGAGATAGAAAAGATATAGAGAAATATATTCACGAGATTGAAAATTTCTTAAAATTAAAAGATAATGAAATTGACCATAAAGAAGTTAGAAAAATGTATAATAGTATTGATGAACTACGTTCTAAATTAAAGAATATACCAGGTGAAAATATTAATGAATTACGAAAAAAACTTAATGAAATTCAAAATAGTTTACATAATTTAAATCAAAAGTTTCATCAAATAGAGGAATTACAGCAACCAGTTCAATTAAATATAACATACGATTATGATGAATTTTCATTGAATTTAGCAAAATATCTTAACAATTTAGAAAAAGATCCAAAAAACAATATAATAATTTTACTTGAGGAACTATTAGGTTTTCACTTTATGGGTACCGAGTTCATTGATCATGAAATTAATATCGAACCATATTGGCGTAAAGAGGTCTTATCGAGATTTATAACTCGTATGCCTCCTTTTGAAATTTTCAAAATACCATGGGAAGAAAAAGACATGTATGAGATCACAAGAATTGTAGGAGGTAGGTATTTTTGGTTTGCAGAATTAATTAACGGCCAAAATAATGAAGTACATGTTAAATATGAGGTTGATAACGTTGATTATTGTATACCTAATACAATTTCATTAAAAGATATTCTTGAGGATCCAATTATTTTGACCATGACTGATAGAAACAAATATACAAAATACTTTATAAAATATGGTTCAGAGAGAATTTCTAATACAAAAATAGATAACAGATATACTGTTGCCTCTAATATAAGTAAATTAAAAGATAAAACAAACCCAAATTATAAATATGTATATGATCGTACAATAAATAAATTGAATGAGTTGGATCGAAGAATAAAAAATCTTAATCCTTGGGGATTAAATTTCTTTTACGTCGCATTTTGCACAAATGGTTATGGTGTATCTACTGATCCGTTCGATGATAGATGTCCATTCCAAGATAAATGCAAAGAATGTGATGGCAAACGATTTTGGTATACTAAAAGAAAACAATTCCCTAAATTTTTTGCAGTAAAAAGAATTCGCTTTACGGGCGAAGGTACAATTGATGGTTACTTATCAAAGTCCTTCATTCAATCAATAAGAGTTGTCTCTCCTGACGAATTAAAAGAAGATATATTAATTCTTTATGATAAAGTTAATATACGAACACCAATAATTTTTGGACATTTATACCTTGAATTTCCTATAAAACCACTAAGTTATAAGATTAGAACAGCTTTAATTGTAATAAGCTTTAATCCTATTATTGTATCTTTAATAATAAACGCAGCCATTAAAAATCCTGAATTAAAAAGATTTCTCGAAATTAAATACCGCTTTAAAAATATGATAGAAGAATTTGGCAACATTAGTATTAGTAAATTAGTTAAAGAAATTAAAAATAAAGATATTAAAAAAGATGAACTTGTAGAATTCGGCAAATATGTACTTTTGCATACTTTAGCTCACTTATTACTTCTATACATAATAAAGAGAACCAAATGCATGCCTGATGAAATAACCTATCACATCGATCCTTCAAATAATCGCATATATATTCTTGAAATGTCTAAGAATGATGGACTCGGAATAGTAGAAAGCATAAAGCAAGAAATTAATAGTAAAGGGGAGGAAGAGTTTCTTGATGAATTTTACGAGGAAATGCTCAACTTTTTAGAAGATCATAGAGAAGATATATCTAAATATGAAGAAGATGTTCGTAAAGAATTCTCAAAATTACTTTCTGATATTAACAAAGATGCTGCAATCGAATCTTTAATGAACGAAATAAAAAGATTTAATGATGAAATTAAAGATTTATTAAAATATATTGATATCGCGACATATAGACAAGAATTTTCTAAACATATTGCTAAAAATGAAAAGGAGCAATTTTTGGAAGGAGCATCAGAGTATATAGTTCCTTGCGTCCTTCATTACGGAACACATCCGCATCTTTGTGCAGATTCATGCAACGAATGTTTAATATTTTTACATGGATGTTTAGATCCCTTTAAACAGTTTTACACTCTATCAAGAAATTTAGTTACATTCTTCTTAAGCATTGTTAAAAACAAGAAAATGACAATTTCTGGAAAAGGATTAGGAAGTTACTTACAAAAAATTTTTGAAGGAGGTGATAAAATTTACATTAAAGTTCCATTTATCGATGATTATGGTGTTGAAATAATTAAAGGATTAATAGATAAGAAAGATATAAATATTAAAACAAAAGTAGCTAACTTAAAAATTTTAGAAAAATATAAAAATCATATTAATCTAGTTTTCGACGAAAGTTTTCATAGTAAAGAGTATTTAATAACACATGGTGAACAATATATTAAGATAAGTGGTTCTCTAAATTTAACTCGTTCAAGTTTAATAGATAAAGAGGAAAATCTTACTATTGAATGGAGTGAAAAATTAGATGATGAAGTAAAGTTATTTATAAATGAGTTTAAATATTAACGCTATAAATTATTTTCCAATTACCGATCAGGATTTAAATGAAAATGAATTTATTTTTACTCCTATCATAACTCGTTTAGGATTTATAAAAAAATTTAAAGAAGTTCTTGTATACTTTTCTGATTTTGATATTTACAAAAAAATATTGTCTTTTAAGTATTCTTTGCCAATATATTTACCTGAAATCGGACTAATGTTAGCTTTAGATTTAACATCAGAATCTTTAGCATCTGAGTTATATAAGGAAATAAAAGAATTTAGCAGTTTATTCGAAGGCGACAGAATTTTTGTTTTTAAAATTCACAATTACGATAATAAAATAAATAGAGCTGTTAGTTGGGGTAATTTAAGGTCTTTCAGAGTACATGAAATAATTCCTGAAAATGTAAATAAAATTTATCAAATTAACATTAAGAACGATCTCAATATAACTCCTTGTTTAATTGCTGGTTCTAAAAACAAGTATGGTATATATACACCTATTAGATATACAAATATTATTATCGAAAAAAAGTATAAAAAAATCGAAACAAATTTGAATTATAATTTTAGTATAATATATATAAAAAAAGAATATTTAAATAAATCCTCTATTAAGACTAGACGATTACCTTTTGATAAGTATTTGGAATTATTTGAAGTAAAAGCAGGGCTGATCGGTTTTAAATATAATGGCGAAATAAAATATAAAGAAGTAAACATACATTTTACAGAAAATCCTTTAGAAATAGAAACTTTACAAAATATAACATACAAAGGGGGATATTTTAAGTCTTATTTATTATCATTAAATGATCTTAAAATTCATTATGCAGAACAATTTGATGATAAATATAATATTAATATAGTTGATCAGCTGGAAAAACTCATATATTCTCGTTATGATATATTACCACTATTATTTCCGTATTATTATGAAAATGAAAAGGACAGATATAATTTAATTTATGAATTTTCTGTTAAAAAAAGTATTTATCTGAATATTATCAATATCTTCCAAAAATATTCTGGACCACAAAATCAACAATTTATAGAAAATTTTGATAAAACAATGGAAGAAGAAAACAAGTGTATAAAGATTATGGATAAAAATGATAATATATTAATACAGTTAATTAATCCATCTTTAATACCTTTTTTAATAAAAAAAATATTAATCCAAGAAAATGAAGAATATTTCGAAGATATATTTCAGAATGATATCATGAAAAAGGCAAGCTATTATAACAAAGTAATTAATAGAAAAATTATTGATATTACTGCATTAAATTTATTGGCTGGAATTAATAATGTTTTAGAAAAAAGAAAAAAATTATATAATTATTTATTATCATATATTAAGAATATAGCTAAAAATTAACTTTAATACTTGTTATACAACTCAATTAATATTGGTATATAAGATTGAAGTAATTTATCATATTTTGTAATTATAAAATTAGTGTATGCAAAATGCGTATCTTTTTGCTCAAAACTCAAAACAAATAATAAATCTAAATAAAGTCTTCTTTTAATCATCCTTCCGCTACTTTCACCAATTATAGGATAAATTGCATTTAAATATAAATCTAGATTTTTAAAAATTTTTAAAAATCTATAAATCATATTAAAATCATAATGATGAAAAGTAATAAGTATTTTACCTTCTTTCTTTAATTTCTTTACTGCTAAACGAAATATATATTCTAAATTTTTAAAGTATTTTTCTAATTCTATTTTATTCTTTAAATTTCTAACAACTATTTCTTTTTCTATTAATTCTTTAAGTTTTTTTTCATTTAAATCATTTATTAAGGCTAAGTTAAATATGCTTAATTCAGAGTATATTTGGTAATCAAGATAAGGGGGGTCAGTAAATATTAGGTCAAATTTACATTTAATTTTAGGCAAAACATCTTGAGATGCCCCATTAAAAATTTTTAAATTATCTAACTTTAAATCTTCTGCAAAGATATATTTTTGAGCTTTCTCGATTTTTCTTAAGCAAGAAATTACATTCCCTCTACCTAAAGGATATATTTTTGAGTCTTTAATAAAGAAAGCGATGGGATTTAATTCGACAGGTTGTGGAGGTAACCAATAAGATTTTATCACAAAGGCAGGTGTAACTTTTCCATATCTTGCTGAATAAATTGATAGTAAGGAACATGTTCGAAGCGAATCTGAAACAATTAACTTTATTAAATTAAAGTATTTGCTTTTTTTACCTTCCTCTAAAATTATCTTAAAAGTTAAATATTGCCTAGGTGTGAGTAGCTCACCAAAATTTTTTATTCCTTTTTTTATTAACCTTTTTGTTTCTTTTAGTAGCGGTATTTTTAAAATGTCGTTATCACTTTTAAAACTATTCCATGTAGCCAAATCATTTTCGTCGAGGGATTTAATTTCTCTTTTTGAACACGTATAACAATAATACTCAAGTGCAAAAGGATAAATTCTATAATAATCAATGTTCTTTATATCTTTATTAAAAAACTCATTATTACAATATAAACATGAATTTAGTTCATTATAAGATTTTAGTATTATGTTACATTTTTCGCAATAATAAATTTTTATTTTTCCTTCTCTTATTTTATTAAATTTTATTTGTAGTTTGTTTAACGAATTTTTCCATGCTAAAAATGTATGTACTATAATAGCCTCGTGACCTTCAATACATTTTGTAATCCAATAATTACTAACTTTAGTATAAGCCCTCATGATTATATCTTTTATTTCGTTTATGTTAAGTTGAGGAAGCAACTTGATACTTTCGAGAATTAGTGTTGAAAGGGGATTAATATCTATAGCATATACTTCGTAACCTAATTTAATAGCTTCAAGAGCGAAAGTGCCTCCTCCACAAAACATATCTAACATTCTTTTCTCTGAAACTCTTGGAGGATTATAGTATATTTGTTGTATGAAATCACTAGGATTTTTTATATTTCTTAATGATTCATCCTCCATCTCTAATAGTGCTAAAATAATTCTAGAAACTCCTGAATACCTTCTAGCCCACCATTTATGTATTTCATATATTGGTAAACGACGAGACCATTCTAACTTTTTGGAAAAGATGTTAATCGCATCTAATAGGCTTGCGTCTAACTTTTCAATTAGCTTCATTATAATATATAAGTTTTTTACATAATAAATTGATTTTTTTAATTCATACTTTTCTTATTTAATTCATCTAATGGAATTTGATTTTGTTAGCTTTTTTCGTTGCTTATTGTGATACTGATATTCATTATGTCATTATTAATTGAATTACTAAATTTTAAAATAACTTTATGATTCTTCATATCATAATACAAAACCAACGAACCAAAAAGGTTTAATTTTTTAATTTTCTTGAATTTATCGATTTAAGATCATTAATACCATCTTGGAAAACCATATAATCCGATGAGTTGATTCTCTATAATTTCAAAGTTTTCTTTAAGTTCATTAATTAATGGCTCAAGGTTTAGTCCCATATACTCTTCTATTTGTTTAATATTGGGATAATCAAGAATTTCCAATGCTTCCCATGCTCCTGCTTTATAGGGAAATCTAGTTGGCATTTTGTTAGACCATTCAAACCTCACATATTTATTTACTGCCCTGAAGATATCTATTAGCTTATTTCCATAAGCTTTGTTTAATCCTGAAAACATATTAACCAATAAAATACTTTCTGGATAATAATTCGGCGAGCGGCCTGCATCACTAAGGACTATTTCATGCAGAACTTCTGATGCGATTCTCTCCATTCCATAAAGCTTATCTTCAAACAAATCTCTCCTTAACGCATTGTACCAAGCTTTGAAATCGGAACCTAATGAATAATACAATCCATAGACCAATCGAGCTTTAGTTGTAAAAGCAAAGCTAGGGATAACCAAAACATCTAAACGGTTGTATTCTTTTTTACTAATAAATTTTTTTAAAGTATTACCTAGCATTGTTAAGAATATACGATATCCTTTGTATTCACCAATTTCTATGTAACCCAATCCTTTTAATAAACGTAATGATATGTTAATTTCAGTTTCACTAGCATTTAATTCTTTCTTGAGTTCCAGCATAAATTTTTTTAAGCTCTCCCCTACTGTTCTACTTTTTCTAATTTTATCAAGATTATCCTTAGTTAACGAGATCGTGTATTCGCTAGGAATTGGTTCTTTCTTTAAATTTTGTAAGCTTAGAAGCAGAATTTTTTGTAATCTGTACTTAATCATAGCTTTGCTTTGTTTCTTCTTTCCCTTCCTTAAACTTTTATGTGCAGTACTAAATAACTCATCAATCAATGGAATTTTCTTTTTATTATTTTTAATAGGGATAAGATTTTCTAAATACATTTTTCCTATATATTCTTTTCTTCAAGCTTATTTTTATATTTATTGTAATAAACCTTCTGAAACTGTACTATATCATAAGTTTTTTATTGGCACTTATTGTTTTTAACTTTAATCAAAGGTTTATATATTTGATTAACATATATTTATTATGAGATGGGCACAACATCTTTCCAATATTTTGAGCTCAAAGGTGATAATCTTACCAACAATGCTTTAAAACAGATTGAAATCTCGATAGGACCTACCGCGATTGCTTATAATGCAATTATGAAAGAAGTTGAAAAAATTGCTAACAGGATTAAGTTTTTCTCATCTATATATATTGAAGGATCGTATGGTAGTGGCAAAACACTAGTATTAAGAAAGGCTGTTTATGATATAATGTCAGGTTCCAATAAAAAATCTTTTAAAAATATCATTCCGTTATACTTTTTCTTGGGTGAGACTAACTTTCTTCCAATGAGTGCAACTGAGGAATATCTGGCCAAGCTAAAATCTTATATTGAAGGAGAAATTGAAGGTCCTGCAACTATTGGCGAAAAAGAAGATTGGAAAGAAAGAGTAGAAGTTCTTGAAAGATGTATAGATACAGTTAAGAATAGAATAGGTAAAATTGAGCCTAGAGATGAGCCTAAAATATTCATTGAGGTCCTTAAAGAATTAAATAAAAATAAATATTATCCCTTGGTAGTTTTTGATGAGTTTGAAAGAGTTATATATACTGGAGAGGGTTTGAAAACCGATGGAGCTCGTATGGCATTTTCTGAATTTTGTAAAATGTACTTAGAATTAACAAGGGGACACTTGTTCTTAGGCATTTTTGTCTTGACAAGCACAAAACCTATTTTAGATCTGCTTATCGAAGCTTACAAAGAAGGAAAGCCACACATTAAAGATATAGCCCAATATTTAGCAATTTCTGAAGATTCGCTTGTTAAAGATTTCCCTATGACTCGTCTTCATATAGTATATGACTTTAAATATAATCTTTTATGGAGTGAAAGAGAACTTGAAAACCTAACTAAAAATACTAATATGAACTTTGATGGGCGTTTATTAAAAGTTATTTCATTAGTACTTCCTATGCCTAGAACTGTTTTCCAGATTGGTAAACTAATAAGCTTAACTTCAGAATTAAGTAAAGAGAAAATATCTATAGACATATTATATCCAATAATAGAAAGTAAAATTAAACAGCTAATAGATAGGCTTAAAAAGGAATATTTAAAAGACGGAAGGCCAAGACTCATTGTTCCTCCAAGAACAAAATGGCTTGAAAGATTCGAGAATCTGCTTCAAAAAGGTTATTATTATATCTCAACAAGAGATCAGGATGTAAAACATATAGCTGATGTATTAGGTCTTAAAGTAAAAGAAGCTCAAAGGGAATCTCAAACAACAGAAGGTGAAATAGCACAGAAAAAACCTAAAGATGTAACAACCATATTAAAACAGAAAATTACTGAAATTATTCATAAACTGTATGAAGTAGACCTTTATGAAAGGATTGGACCCGGGGAATATATTATTAATCCATCTATATTTGCTTTTGCACTTGATATAGATAAATTACCTGATGGTTCGATCGCAAACTTGGATACACTTATTGATAAGATTAAACTTAAAATTAAAGAAAATAGAGAAGCCAAAAGAAAGTATAAAGTAAAAGAAAAATATTCCGAACAAAAATGAAGAAGCTTATAGTTATTGGACATTGATCAAATGTCTTTTAGCATTACAAAACTTTGTGGCAATAAAATGAAAAAAATTGGCATAATCGCAGATGACAGCAGTGAAACAAGAGCTAAAGTAATTATTTACAGGGGACTTAAAGATCAATTGAGGCCCTTAACATTTGCAAGAGAGGATACCAAATACATTCCAAATATACCTAATAACCAAAGAATAAAAGAAGATAATACATTTCATATTTGCTTTTAAGATAAAAATGTACTATCCAATAAATTTTGTATCTTCTTTTGTAACGTTATTTGATTGTAATGATGAATTTACTCCTGCAGTATATGTTGGAGGAGAGGAAATTAAATATAATGTACCTTATAATGTTAAACTAAAATTTGTTCATTCAAAACCTCCTGCTGAACGCAAGAAAGGCTCTATGGTATCTCTTTACGCATTGCTATATAGGCCTCTTGGTGAGAGAGCTATTATAAAGCTTGGATGCGTAAGCATATCTTTATGGGATTGTGCTGGCTTATTATGGGGTCAAGCACCATTACATGCAAGAATAATTGGTGTATTTCATTTAGCAAAAGAAATCGAATTAGAACATATAGAAGAAAAATGCGTTGAAATATTAAAAAATGATAACAGTTTAAATAAACGATTCAAATTTACTACCAAATTGCCTAAAACAATTAAAATAATAAATATGTGGAATTGTCCAGAAAATCTTAGCATAAACGGTTATGTTGAAGATATAAAAAAGGTAAAAGATATCTTACTTGATTACCTTACTAAATTAGGCTACCTTGAACTCCTTTACAATAATGATATGTGGCTCGAACCTCCAAAATTGCATCTTAATATCGAAGGACAGGTAAGCGAACTCAATGATTTGAAAAAAGAAAAAGCCCGGGTATTTGATGGTAATTTAGTAGTAACTCCCATAGGAATATGCATATTTAACAGAAAAATGAATGGGCAATATAAAACTTACATCGATGTAGCTAGAAAATTCGCATACAATATTCGTTTAGAAATCAAAGAAAAAAGTTTATTACAGTAGCATGAATCTAATAGTTGAGGCATACCCTTTAGATTATGAATTTAAAATAAATAAAGTTACTAGATTGGTGGTTAATGAAAAGAATCTAAGGAGACTTTTAACTTCCTTATCTAAGAACGATATAATTTATTCTTTTCCACATAAATATAAAGGAGAGTATGAAGTTTATGCACTTGGATCCGTGGATGTTAAGGAGTATAAAGCAACTAAAGGTTTTGTAATGTACATTAAGGATCTGTCTCCGAATATCAAAGAAGAAATAGCTTACATGGCTTTCCGGCAGCTCCTCTATAAAAATGGATTTAAGCAGGGTTCTTCATCTAAAATCTATAATCCTAATAAAGTTCTCTATGACCATGATTCATTAAAAATTTATAAAGCAGTTGTTACAGGTATCGATTCTTTTAATGGTAAAAGTCATTTATTTATTGACGCTGCAAGAAAGATGGAATTTGTATATCCGATAAGCTATCTTGAGAAGTATTCTTATAATAAATTAGATAATCTCCGCTGGTTGAAGGTGCTTGGTTCACCAACATCGTTTATTGTTAATATAAATGTTCAACTTCAACATTACAAAGATAATATAAGTATAGATGAGATAGTCGAAAGGTCAAAAAGATTTTTAGCTTACTTGAATGAAATAGGTCTAATTCCACATGAACAAGCTAGTATAGAATTTGATGGGAATGATCTATTTGAATATGGCTTAATACCGAAAAGCTTAAAATTAAGACAAGAAGCCCGTTCCGAAGGTCTTTTATTACCAGTAGATGGTGTTGAAAACATAATATTTCTACCTAAAAAGGTGTTAGTTCCAGTTGCTTCAAGAGAGAATGTAAAACTACTTATTGATTCCTCTACTGATATTGATGAAAACCTAAAAATTGCACCTTATAAGAGGCACCAAGAAATTAATAGTTTTTTAAATGATTTTAATTATTTAGAATTAGATGACTTAATACTTACGATTTCTACAACTCCTATTAAAGTACCGATGAATAAAGTTAATAAAATTTACTTGGAGGGAGTTTCAATGGGTAAGGATCTATTTTCAAAAATAATTAAATGGAATGTAATTGAAAAACTTGATCAGTATAAAAAGGAGGTTGCTTTCTATTTGCTTGGATATAATGAAAATTATGTTAATTATATAGCCAATAAACTTCAAAAATTCACATATCTAAAAGACTTAATTGATGATTTAAGTGATCTTGATAAATTGTCTTTTATTGAATCAATTCAACATCCTAAAAATAAAATTGTACTAATAGTAGGTCCTCAAGACATAGATCAGGCAAGCGATGAAAAACTCAGAAATGAAATAGAATATAAGTTTATATCCAAAGGAATCTTCTGTTGGTATCTATCTACAAGAGATAAAGATATCATGAAATTAAATTATAAATTACAAGTTATACTTAGGGAACTAGCAACCCGACTTAATATTTTTTCGCATAGTCTCTTACCGCTTATTATACAAGGAAATCAGATCAAAAGAATAATGGGTATAGATGCGACTACATGCGAGTTATCCCGGAGCCAACTGCGCATCGCTACTGCTATTCTAATATTTGATATTATTAAAGCTTCCTATAAAGTTGACTTTAATTCCTATGTTTCCGACCGTGGTGAGGACGCAGCCATAGCAGAAACAATTAAAAAGGAATTATTAGAAAAAAATTACGATGGGCTCACGTTAGTTTATCTTAATAGAGCCAGACCTAATAGCATACTTTCATATCTTAATGATGAAGAGGTTAATGAAATATTTAACCGAGCTATTATCATAGGAGCTACCAAAACACATAACTATTCAAGAATTCTCATGGAAGGGGATCATGGTTTGGCTAATCCTGAGCTACTCTCGTATTATCCATTGTATGAGGACAGAGATGTAAAAATTGCTGGAACACCAGTTAGTATATCAAAGTATTTAGCTATAACAACCACAGCTACTAAAATTTCAGATCTTACTGTGAAGCCTGTATTATTTACAATACTTATTGGAGGAAAATACAAAAACGTCCAAAATCTTTCTAAAGAAATTCTGAATTATTCTATTACACAATGCTTATTAAACAATACTTCAATAACATGGCTTCACTCATTACCATGGCCGCTTCACCATGTTGATAAAATACTAAAAAGGGCTCAAAGATTAGCCCCAGATGAGCTCTTGGGCATGCTAAATAATGCAAATATATTACGAGTTTTGTAGCCATGTATGATTATTTAAATATTTCCTAAAACTTGAAGTATAGTATGAGATTAAGTGAATTCTTTCCCACATATCCTATACAAATAGTAACTCCTAGAGAAAGCAAAGTTAGAATAGCTACTAGGAAAATTTACGTGGATTTACCGTATGAATTTTGGGATTTTATATCAGAAGTTTTTCCAAAAATAAATGAATCGGAAAATCCTCAAGAAACCTTTCAAGAAGAATTAAAAAAATTTTATTCTGATAAAAAGGACAGAATAACTTTTAAGAATGTTTATCTTGGAAAATTATCACTTGGTACATCAAAATGGACTACACAGTTATTACTAAAACTTAAGGTAAATTGGCCTGTTTTCCTTGAATATTTGGAAGATAAAGCTCAAAAACTAATTTCCGAAATAGAGAAGGAAGGCTCTAATATTAGGGAAGTCTACAAAGAAATTCTAGAGAATTTTTTTAGAATCAGCACCATCGTTCCGGAACCTTCTCTGGGTAGATTTAACATTTATGAATTGGAAAAGTTCAAAAAATTGGTGAGACAATTACAAGAAGAGCAAACCATTCAAAATTACCTTTCAGTTCTGAACCAGACTATAAAGGACATTGCAGAAATAACAAATTTAATAAGCATAAAATTATGGTCGCTTCAGCTAAAGTCTGATTTCTATGCTGTCGAACAACGTCTTAAAGATATGGACATATTATCATGTTACTTCTACTTAAGGAATGCATTAGAAAATCTTGTTAAATTCGTAGTCTACTTAGACATTGCGAAAGATATTGATGTTTCCCAAGATTTGTTAGGAGTCTTTTTCTTTTATGAGAAAGTACCCGAAAAGAAAAAAGATGAGCCTGATATCAATAAACAAGGTGAGAAAGATAAGTGTTATAGTATCGAGGAATTAAGTAAGAAATATGTAAACAAGATTACAAGCTATTTAAAAAACATACCAAAAACGAAATTGGACGAAACAAAGAAAAATTATGACGTTATAAACAAAATATATGACATGATGTATGAGAAAAAATTTCCTAGGTTAGGTATAAATAAATATACTTTAGGGAAATTTGATGAAAAATACGGTGTTAGATTTAAGAATTATTGGTCCGCATGCGGTGAAGTGCTGCACAATCAATCACCGCTTCCTTTCTTCTCATTATTAGAGATCAAAGCATTTAAACACTTCTTAAAGAAATATTCTGAAGAATTTATTTCAGTATTGGAAAAAATTGTTCCTTCGCTTGCTAAAGTTTCTAGAAAAGATCCTGAACTTTTGCGCAAGATAATCATGGACAGAAGGGAAAAGTTATTAGAAATAAAAGCGACGAAGAAAGTCACTTTAACAAAGCAAAGACTTAGCAAAAATGCAAGAGATGTATTAAATGAACTTATTTTAAGAGAGGAAACAAAGCTGATTATAAAGTCATTAATAGAAGATGAAACGTTAAGGAAGGAAACCTTCTTTGACCCTTTAACTTTACTCTCATTATTTCATCTTTTTTCTCCTTCACCAACTCAAATTGAACATGGAAAATTTGATTTTCAAGATGTAGAATACCTTATAACTAAAATTCAACCTCTTTCATTAGGTGTCAAAGGAATCATTAAAACTGAGTTTAATACAACTCTTAAAATTCTTGAAGAAAAAATGATACCTAAGCTCGAAGAGATATCACCTGCCTTTTCTAAATTAAAGGAAAAAGAAAAGAAAGCCATAATTTTTTATCTTTTAACCATAAAATTACCTGAACTTTTTAAGGAAAAGTCTTAAATTGAAATATACATTTAACAATCTTCGCTTATGTTTTTATATATTAAACTCATTAAGTTCTTAATTTATATTTTTTATATATTTGATTATAATAATCACATATACTAGAAAGCGGGCATACATCATGATCTTTCTCACATGTTGGTGGATTCACGCACCATTCTCTACCAATTTTCCAGATAAGCAAATCCACGAGTCCTGGATTTTCAGGATATATTATTCTAGCCAGGTTTTGAATATCTTGTACTTCACGATACCTAGCAAAACCTAATCTTTTAAGAACCATTTTTACATGTACATCAATAGGTATCTCTGTAAAGTAAGCACGTTTAACCTTAAAGTTGATTCCTCTCTTTTTAAGTCGAGCCTTAACACTCTTAAACCATTCACCCCCTCTTCCAAACTCCCTCGCAATCATGGTAGCTTTTTTAGGTCCTATTCCTGGAAATTGCCTCAATATATAATAAACCAGAGGTACAGATAAGTTTCCATTATTTACTGTAAATATATTATCTGGATCATCGTCATATTCCTTCCAGATTTTTTTGCAAGTAGCAACAATTGACTTTGGAATTTTATCTAACCATTCTTTACGATCTTTTTCTTCTAATCCGCCCGGCCACTTATCCTGCATGAATGAAACAAACCAATTTATCAGCTTCTTTCTCCCAAGCTTACAAATTGAGCTTGGCTTAAATTCCAGACCTCTCTGCTTTAAAAATTCCCTGAGATAATAAGGAATAGACCATGCAGTTTCAGCTTTAATTCTTTCATCGCATATCGTCCCAATTATAGGTGCCAAGGGATCTTCATTGATAAATCTATCAATAGTCTCATTTCCAGTATATGGAATCTCTTCACCCTTTTTAAGAAACAGCTCCAGTTGCTCTCTTATAATCCTGCACTTTCGGATAAGCTCATCTAGTTCTCTGGCGCTGATTGACGTTGAGGAATTAATTTTGCTTGCAACCTCCTTGACGTCCATAATAAAATAACAATTTAAAGATTTTTTAAATTTCATAATTATAAAACCAGCTTAATAGCTATGGTTTAAACTCTCGCCCTTTTAAGACGTAAGTATCAGCCTCCAAAAATAACCGAATCAATTCTCTTGAAAGCTTTATTAATTGACAATGCTAATAACGCTGATGTTACTCCAATCAAAACAGTTAGTAAAGGTAAAGGAACCACTTCAGCCATTCCTCCTATGAATGCAGGAAACGATGCTGATCCCACATCTCCTGTAAATTGCCACGTAGCCAAAAATGTTGCTCCTTCTTTCCTCCCCAAACTGAATCCAATATCACTTCCAACAGTAATTAATAAACCTGCACTAAAGCCATTCCCAAGACCAATTATAATAGCTGCAATATAAAAAGACAGATAATTGTATGATAAAGCTAATAAAATGAATCCAATTGCTAATATTCCAAAGCTTATGAGCCCACTTACACTTCTTCCCTTCCTATCTATTATGATTCCAGCAGGATATGAACCAATGACATCTAAAGCTCCTGAAATACTTAAAGCAATTCCTACAATACTATCAGGCAAATTAAGCAAGACCTTTCCAACAAGAGGAATCAAAATTAGCCTGCTTGACCTTATACCTTGCACGAAAAATTCAATAGCTGACAAAGATATTAAGTATCCTTTGCTAAGATGTAGTTTTTTGAAATGTGTTAATTCTTCTACGCTTATTTTAGGAAGTTCAAATCTCTTGAAAGGAATTATGCTTACAAGAGCGGTTAAAGAAATGAGAAAGGAAAATAAGAAAACTTCCCTATAACTTGCTACTTCAATCAAAGCTGCAACAATTGCAGGACCAATAAACGTTCCAATTCTTTCTGAAGCACCTATGAAAGAAGAAGCTCTTCCCCTCATTGAATAATCAAGGTAGTATGAAATAACGTATCTCCTTGAAAGTAGCCAAAGACTTCTACCTCCTCCAAATAATATTGCAAGCAAAATAACTGATGTGTTATTAAGATACAAATACATAAGAAATGTTGAAATTGTTATAATAGCCAAAGATAGTCTCATAAGATTTCTTTCGCTTATTTTCCTTAGCATTACTCCACCTGGAAGATCAAATATCAGCGTTCCTATAAAAATTGCAGAAGTTCCAATTCCAACCTGTGCAGGAGTAAAACCAATCGATATCAAATAAAGGGGTATAGCTGTGATAAGCATTCCCCTGCTAATAGCTACGATAACTGAAGGCAAGTATACATTAATTAAAAGCCAAATCCAGATTTTATTATGGTTCATTCTATTTAGCTAAAAGAATCATTTCTTCAGCGAGGGTGATTCTAATCATCTTGCATCATCAGACCATCGTTTCATCATCAATAAATATTAAAGGAATGAATTATTTAAGCTTTAGCAAACTAAAAGTTAAATTTTGGCTGAAGCGATTCGGAGCCAAAGAATTTTTAGTGCAGGAACCAAATTAATAAGTTTGCTTACATAATTTCTACTCATAAATATTTAGATTAATGATTAAAAAATAGTTCAAATTTTTATGTAAATATCACCGCTAAAATTACTGTAACTAAAGTTGTTATTTGAACTCCTATCATCCACAAAAATCGATTGTCCAATTTTTTATCAAGCCCATCCAGCCTAACTTCAATCCTATTCATTCTATATTCAAGGT
>Ga0079995_1035972_pt1 | contig 20368 bp, 22 predicted proteins | sample FaiFalFF_MnMetaG_2_FD_69198 | JGI IMG/M metagenome (GOLD analysis project Ga0079995, IMG submission 69198) | Freshwater microbial communities from Yellowstone National Park, Wyoming, USA - Fairy Falls C (FF_Mn_C) (SPADES assembly) (version 4) | ecosystem: Environmental > Aquatic > Freshwater >...
GATGATTTGGAGATGGCTCGAAACATCCTACTATACCTCACAGAGAGCGCCAAGAAACTACTACCAGGATACATAAAGACCTCAAAGGGGCTAATACTCCCAAGAGAAATATACTACACACAAACAAACATTAAAGGAATAGAGAAGGAGAAATCTAAACCAAGACACATATTAGGACTAGAACACGGAAACATCCCCATACAGTTGGATTTATGGGGTAATGAGGTAATCTTCAGGGGAAAAGGACAGGCAATGATATACGGATACCCGAGACCCGAAACATTTTAAATTATGAAGGTCTTTCTCTTGGCCGCCCTGAATAGCGAGTTTTGTTTCGACACCAGCCTCCATAAATCTTTTTAAGCAGCTCACAGACTATATGCCTTTGGAATGGTCTTAACTCTGCAGATAGGTGTAGGAACCATCCTAGGCCTGATAATCCTCGTCATTATCCTGTTGATCATCCTGGCCTCCGCCATCAGGGTCGTGAGGGAGTATGAGAGGGCTGTCATCTTCAGGCTGGGCAGGATCATCGGGGCCAAGGGGCCGGGCATCATCTTCTTGATCCCCATAGTAGATCAGCCCAGAGTAATCGACCTGAGGATACTGACGTTTGATGTCCCGCGCCAGCGGATAGTCACTCGAGACAACGTGACGGTTGAGGTAGACGCCGTGGTTTACATGAGGGTTGAAGACCCGCTGGCCGCCGTCATGAGGGTGAGGGACTACCAGATAGCAACTAGCCTCCTAGCCCAGACAACCCTCAGGGACGTGATAGGCCAGGTGGAGCTCGACGACCTCCTCGCGAGGAGGGACGAGCTGAACAAGAGGATCCAGCAGATACTTGACGAGGCGACGGAGCCGTGGGGGATAAAGGTGACCACGGTCTCTATAAGGGATGTCGTGATCCCTGAGTCGATGCAGAGGGCCATGGCGAAGCAGGCAGAAGCGGAGAGGGAGAGGCGGAGCAGGGTCATCATGGCTGAGGGCGAGCTTATGGCCGCTCAGAAGATGGCCGATGCAGCCGCCTTTTACTCAACCAACCCAATAGCTCTGAGGCTGAGAGAGCTGCAGACATGGGCCGAGATAGCGAGGGAGAAGAACCTCATAATAGTGACAGAGGGGGGTGGAGGCCTAGGGAGCCTAGTCGGGATAGCGCGCGGAGTAACCAGCCCTCAGGAGAGAAAGTAGTCTAAGAATTGAAAAGAGAGATAGCCCTCCTCATATGCATCACTTGCTTGCTACTCACATGGTCTGCCCCACCCTCCAGAGGGGCCGGGGCCGTCATGTGGCTTGAGATTTCCGGTAACATCTCGCCCTCTACCGCGGAGTACGTCAAGACGGCCATAGCGCAGGCCTCAGGCTTCCACGCAGTCCTGATAACGATAGATACCTTCGGCGGCCTGGGAGACTCAACCTTCCAGATAATCGACGCCATGCTCAACTCCTCGATACCTGTAATCGTCTACGTTTACCCACCTGGCAGACAGTCGCTCTCCGCAGGAACATACATACTGATGGCCTCAAGCCTCGCTGCCATGGCTCCCTACACGACCATCGGGTCAGCACAGCCCGTGGTCAATGGCGTGCCCACAAACGAGTCCAAGATCATAAACTTTCTCGTCGGTAAGATGAAGAGTATGGCCAAGCTACACGGCAGGAACGAGACACAGGCAGCCCGCTTCGTTATGTACAACGACAATCTCGGGCCCGAAGAAGCGCTTAGGTACGGGGTCATCGAGATAGTCGCGAACGATATTAACGATCTTATGGAGAAGGCCGATGGGAGGGTAGTCAAGACGATCTACGGCGAGTACACCCTAAGAACCCGCGGAGCCCAGATAGTTCGGGTTGACCCTGACGTTAGGGTACAGCTGCTGAACTTCCTGAGCGACCCCCTAGTCTCGGGACTACTAATCACTCTGGGCATCCTGATACTCATAGTGGGTCTGTCTACACCGGGGTTTGGTGCGGAGATCGTTGGCGCCGTACTTATCGTTCTAGGGCTTGTTGGGCAGGGTTTCAACATAAACTGGGCCGGACTAGCACTAATAGTCTTAGGCTCGGTGCTGATACTTTACGAGTTCTATTCGGGCGGGATCATGGCCGCGATGATTGGCGGAGTAATACTGCTAACCATAGGAATAATACTACTGATAAGGGCTCCGCCGGGAATAGTCTATGTGGCCTCCGAGTGGCTCAGCGAGCTCCAGATAACGGTTACACTTATCGCGGCTTTTGGGGGCGGAATCACGGCCTTCGTGCTCTACAAGGCCCTCCGCGCGACCCGCAGAACTTCTTACGAGCTTGTGCCGGTTAGGGGGACAGGTAGGGCTGTAGAGGATATCGAAACCGGGAGGCTAGGATACGTAGTGGTGGCGGGCGAGTATAGGAGGGCAAAGGCGCTTAAGCCAGTAAGACAGAACCAAACAATAAAGGTAGTGGGGAGTGAGGGGGGAGTCCTACTGGTAGAGCCCCAGGAGGACTAGGCCCCGACCGGGAGCCTTCTCAACCCTATCACTCGCTGAAGCTTCTCCGAGGCCCCCTTGGGGACCAGCCCCGCCTCCTAGCCCCTCCAGACCTCGGAGCACCCTCGTAGACCGTCTTCTCGGAGAGATTGTTCTCCGTGTTGACGCTGCCTATATCCTGGTCGAGAACCTCTATCTTGCCGTACCTGCCGAGGTTTAGCTGCATCTTCCCCCTGAAGACCTTCACGAAAGCGTTCGTGATGCGGACTGTGTCTCCCTCGCTCACCTTGTTGATGTTCTCGTCCCAGAGAACCAGCTGTATCGCCCCAGTCTCATCCGCAATAAGGGACTCCGAGAGCTGGTGCTGCCTCTGGTCATACTGGCTTCCCACACCACGCGGCTCAGCCTTAGAGACAACCTTCGCGACAAGGTTCACGTTTCTCGAACTTGGAGTCAAACCCTCAATCTTGTCTAACCTTTCCAAACCCTATCCAACCACACTTTGAGCAAGCTTATACGCCGACCCGACTATATAAAGATATCACAGGGAGACAGGCCGCGGCGGATCATCAGAAAAACGGCCGCCAACCATTCCACCATAACCTATCCGAAGAACCCGCTTTCAATTCCTTCTCGGATTCCAGATAGCTGAAGATATTATCAAGGGGTTTGTTAAGAGGGCTTTCAATTCCTTCTCGGATTCCAGAGAAAAATTTGCCTCGGCAAAGATCATGCAAGTTATTCTTACCTTTCAATTCCTTCTCGGATTCCAGGGTTGAGCCAGCCACAGAGGATAAGGATTAGGTTTCAAAGGTACTTTCAATTCCTTCTCGGATTCCAGTAGGAATAATCTGCATGAGCTTTGTAGGGGGCGGTTTATGTACTTTCAATTCCTTCTCGGATTCCAGGAGGAATTCTCCATCGGTTCGGAGCAGTCGGGCAACTTCTACACTTTCAATTCCTTCTCGGATTCCAGGGGGCGATACCGGGAGGTTGGCAAGAATGTTACGTCGAGAAACTTTCAATTCCTTCTCGGATTCCAGTCGAGGAACCTGTAGCCGACCATGAAGTACGTGAAGACGACTTTCAATTCCTTCTCGGATTCCAGCCGACTGCTACACAGCCTACCACTACACCAACTACTACACCTTTCAATTCCTTCTCGGATTCCAGCTAATCCTTGGTCTTTTAGAATATTCAAGCCTGCTTATGTCTTTCAATTCCTTCTCGGATTCCAGCTAAGAGTCCCGCGAGTAACCGGAATAACTACCCTCCTTTCAATTCCTTCTCGGATTCCAGGATCAATGATAATCGCCTGCCTAAGCGCTATCGGCCTTAGACTTTCAATTCCTTCTCGGATTCCAGGTCGTCAGGTTACCCAGAACCCGTATGAGTTTACTATCTTTCAATTCCTTCTCGGATTCCAGCGCCAGCTGCGTGATAGCGCGATGGCAGCTGTTACGCAGTACTTTCAATTCCTTCTCGGATTCCAGGAGGCTGGAGGAGAGGCTGGGGCAAGAGAGGTTAGCGCGACTTATCTTTCAATTCCTTCTCGGATTCCAGAAAGTATCCTCACATGATAGCCGTGCCTCGTCCTATGGATAACTTTCAATTCCTTCTCGGATTCCAGTAGGCGCGAGGTTTTGCGGAAGATCGTCGAGGGCGGTTATGCTTTCAATTCCTTCTCGGATTCCAGGGCAGGATTGGGGAGCCAGGCTGGGCAGCCGAATTCTGCCTGCAATATTATAACTTTCAATTCCTTCTCGGATTCCAGATATTCCGAGGATGTTGAGCGCGATGAATGGGAATAGTCCTCTTTCAATTCCTTCTCGGATTCCAGTGGATTCTGATTCTTGCTTCTTTTCCTTGAGTTTGGCTACTTTCAATTCCTTCTCGGATTCCAGGCATACTCAAAATTCATCACCCAAGCGTCCATTGATCTTTCAATTCCTTCTCGGATTCCAGGGTGATGCGGGTGTCCAGATAGGTAATGGATATCCACTCTTTCAATTCCTTCTCGGATTCCAGGCTTTGTGATGAGGATCTCGTGGCGGTCTCGTGCCAAGCTTTCAATTCCTTCTTGGATTCCAGATTCCAGACTGCTTTTAGCGTTCTTGTTGCTGATATTGTTAAGGCTTTCAATTCCTTCTCGGATTCCAGCGGGGGACGCGATATGGAGCGTCTTGGGTCCGGCCCTCGATTGGATATGGACTTTCAATTCCTTCTCGGATTCCAGATAATCATATTATTGGGCGATTTAGTAGAGGGGCCGCAGACGAACTTTCAATTCCTTCTCGGATTCCAGATTCCAGTTAGTAACAGCCTCTCAGGCTCCAGCACTCTCACACTCACTTTCAATTCCTTCTCGGATTCCAGTTAGGTCGCATAAGGGGTTCAGGGTAAACGCGTTTATTGACTACTTTCAATTCCTTCTCGGATTCCAGTCAGTTTGGGGCGTAGGTGGTAGGGCAGGTGCCAAGGACTTTCAATTCCTTCTCGGATTCCAGGTCAGGGCTAATGGTGAGTGCAGAGCTGCGAAATATCCTGAGCTTTCAATTCCTTCTCGGATTCCAGGCTTTGTTAAGCCGTATCACTTTGGTAATGAGATAAAAGCTTTCAATTCCTTCTCGGATTCCAGAATAGGGGCGTGCGTTTTGCGAGGAGGATAAGGCGGTTTAGCTTTCAATTCCTTCTCGGATTCCAGGCTTCTCGACCTCTGGGCTCCACTGGGCTACTGGGATAACTTTCAATTCCTTCTCGGATTCCAGCGGAGTGGTGGAGTGGTCGCGGGGGCGCCCGCCACTCAGAAAACTTTCAATTCCTTCTCGGATTCCAGGGCATTAGTGTCCCAGACGCCTGAGCTGGAGCCCTACACTTTCAATTCCTTCTCGGATTCCAGGACTCGCGATATGTATGATGGTAAGTGGAAATGGATGTCTGGCTTTCAATTCCTTCTCGGATTCCAGAGGCCGTAAAATCACCATCATCTACCGAAAACCTTGAAACGCTTTCAATTCCTTCTCGGATTCCAGATTGGTTGGAGAGGGGTTATATGCCCGTCGAGCTTTTGGAATTCTTTCAATTCCTTCTCGGATTCCAGCTTCTGGCGCCTTGGCAATGCTCACCACCCTTTTTACTTTCAATTCCTTCTCGGATTCCAGGGCCCAGCCCCTACCGGCCCTAAAGGCGCCAATCATGGTGACTTTCAATTCCTTCTCGGATTCCAGCGATAGTGGGGGCCACAATATTGATATGGATAGCTACCCCTTTCAATTCCTTCTCGGATTCCAGTTCATCCAAATCACACCACTCTTCTCGTCAGCTTCTCAACTTTCAATTCCTTCTCGGATTCCAGCAAAATGAGCGTGGACGGCGGCCAATGAAGGCTTTTGACGCTTTCAATTCCTTCTCGGATTCCAGGGGACACTTTTGACCGGGCGCTGGCAATCACGTATTTTTTCTTTCAATTCCTTCTCGGATTCCAGCGACCTCTTGGCCCACCACGCCCTCGAGGCGGAGAAGAGCTTTCAATTCCTTCTCGGATTCCAGTTCTCAGGGCCTTGGCTATCCCGCCGATAGACAGCGCCTTATCTTTCAATTCCTTCTCGGATTCCAGCCTGGGCGGGCGTCTGAAGACTGGCGTATTTCGCCTCCCCTTTCAATTCCTTCTCGGATTCCAGTAGGGGGGGAAATTGGCCAGGCAGCCTCATTCCTGGGGAGCCCTTTCAATTCCTTCTCGGATTCCAGCCGAAGGCGGGCGCCTCTAAAACGCTTAGAGTGCATATTATCTTTCAATTCCTTCTCGGATTCCAGTGTGGGTTTATGCGGGTAAGTGGGGTAGGCGTGTTGTGCTTCTTTCAATTCCTTCTCGGATTCCAGTTGAGAGCGACGCGGCCTTTATCGTTGAGGATGTTTTGACTTTCAATTCCTTCTCGGATTCCAGTTGGCTTAGTAACCCTGAGAACTTGAGGATGCTTTCTTCCATCTTTCAATTCCTTCTCGGATTCCAGTTACGCACAACATTTTTGATGATGTTAGGGAGATAGATATGCCTTTCAATTCCTTCTCGGATTCCAGTAACGTTCTACGTCCATATGTTGAGAATGAAATGAATGATGCACTTTCAATTCCTTCTCGGATTCCAGCCCTACGGGTCTTCTGGCTCCCGCAGCCCTACACATTCTTTCAATTCCTTCTCGGATTCCAGTTACCGGTGGCTCTCTGTCCGGGAGGCGATAGGCGACCTCTTCTTTCAATTCCTTCTCGGATTCCAGCCTCGCTACCAGCTTGATTCTATTGTAATCCGGATCTTTCAATTCCTTCTCGGATTCCAGCTGTCCACAGCTAGCGGTAGTGGCTCTACAAGCGTGCCTTGCTTTCAATTCCTTCTCGGATTCCAGAAAATATGAGTTCTGTTATTGCTTTTGAGCCGTATGTTGTTACTTTCAATTCCTTCTCGGATTCCAGCACTCAGAAAAAGAAGGGGGGCCCTTCTCGCTCAGAGGCTTTCAATTCCTTCTCGGATTCCAGGGTAAGGGGGATAGAGCCGGAGGAGATAAAGCGATTATTGAAGCTTTCAATTCCTTCTCGGATTCCAGAAGACTATTGATTTTGCGAGCGACGCGGCCTTTATTGTCTTTCAATTCCTTCTCGGATTCCAGAGCTTTGAAAGCCGATCAACGATTATCGCCTGCCTAAGCGCTTTCAATTCCTTCTCGGATTCCAGATCCACGCGCCTTAGCCCCAGCCGAATCCGTCGCCTCAACCACTTTCAATTCCTTCTCGGATTCCAGAATCTGATCCCAATACATTATGATTAGCGGGAGTATGATCTTTCAATTCCTTCTCGGATTCCAGATCAGAGAGGAGATACAGAGGCTGCGGAAAGCCACGCCAGCTTTCAATTCCTTCTCGGATTCCAGTTCACGTCATAGTCAAAGCTAAGCTCACGGTAAGGCTCATACTCCTTTCAATTCCTTCTCGGATTCCAGTTCGGCGCCAAGCTAAACAGCATATACAACTCCATCAACACGGCGACTTTCAATTCCTTCTCGGATTCCAGGGCTGAGCGTAGTAGGCGCGAGGTCTTGAGGAAGATTATCTTTCAATTCCTTCTCGGATTCCAGCTATTCACTAGCGAGAATAAAGAGGGCCTTAGCGTAGACCCCTTTCAATTCCTTCTCGGATTCCAGATATAGATTGCTACGCGCAAGACAGGCTTAGGGTTGGGGCTTTCAATTCCTTCTCGGATTCCAGTTCCTGCTCAGTCAGCACGCTTCACCCCTATAGAAAATAGATATCTTTCAATTCCTTCTCGGATTCCAGAGGTGGTGGAAATCCTCCGGCCCGTTGGGATCGCCATTGATACTTTCAATTCCTTCTCGGATTCCAGGCTTAGCGCGGTTCCGCTTACTAGCTTGTATGGGTTCACTTTCAATTCCTTCTCGGATTCCAGGTCAACCCAAACACTCCCTGCCTCTTCACTAGCTGCAAGATCGCTTTCAATTCCTTCTCGGATTCCAGTTGTAGAAGTTGCGGTAAGCGTGGATGGGGAGACGTTCAGAACTTTCAATTCCTTCTCGGATTCCAGATTCAGCCCTAACGGGGCGGTTGTTGCGCGCGTACTTATCTTTCAATTCCTTCTCGGATTCCAGGTTACCGCTAGGCGAGCCGGAAACCGACGCCCTAACTCCTTTCAATTCCTTCTCGGATTCCAGTTGCCAAGGCGCCAGAAGCTTAGGTTACAAGAAATTGAGAGGATCTTTCAATTCCTTCTCGGATTCCAGTATAGCGATCTCCAGCGGATCAATATGCATCAACCTCTCACTTTCAATTCCTTCTCGGATTCCAGAAGCGTGGTTGCGCCCCACGTCACAGTCATATCAGTGTATTCTTTCAATTCCTTCTCGGATTCCAGGGAAAAAGGTAAAGGTTCAGGCGAGGCGGGTCGCATGACCTTTCAATTCCTTCTCGGATTCCAGTGATACTCCACGCCTGATAAGTCCCCACAGGCGGAGAAATACTTTCAATTCCTTCTCGGATTCCAGAGTTACAGTATTCTGAGTGTCTATTGGGCTGGTTATTGTACTTTCAATTCCTTCTCGGATTCCAGAGACGATATTAAACCTGCTGCAGGCCTCAAGTGGACACTCGTCTTTCAATTCCTTCTCGGATTCCAGTAACAGGTGAAGTTATTGAGGGGAGGCCCGACATTTACTTTCAATTCCTTCTCGGATTCCAGTCTTAGCGTGTATGTGAATCCACAGGGCTGGGGTAGCGTCTTTCAATTCCTTCTCGGATTCCAGTCACTATCAGGCAGATCCTCCGGCGCCAATACATAGCTTTCAATTCCTTCTCGGATTCCAGTTCTGACTCCTGAGCACTCATTCCCGCTTCACCAATCCCATAACTTTCAATTCCTTCTCGGATTCCAGATAGCGGTGATAGACTCGGGTATCAGGCCACGCCAGAGGGTCACTTTCAATTCCTTCTCGGATTCCAGTGCAGATCAACTATAAAGCCTAACAGCTCAACCATTATAGCTTTCAATTCCTTCTCGGATTCCAGCAGCCCCACGCTTGAGTTTTATGAGATCAGGGAGAAAAACTTTCAATTCCTTCTCGGATTCCAGTTGAGCAATATCCGGAAGGCTGTGGGCGTTATGAGCCGGACAACTTTCAATTCCTTCTCGGATTCCAGTTGAGCGTCTGCGCCATAGGCCCGAATCTCAGGTTTTGCCGTCTTTCAATTCCTTCTCGGATTCCAGTATGAATAGCATGGTTATCACTATCTGCCGGTAAGGCTTGACTTTCAATTCCTTCTCGGATTCCAGGAGATGGCTTCTTGGGAGGACAGTTGGATATACTGTGATCTTTCAATTCCTTCTCGGATTCCAGGACCGAGCTGCTGGACTTCTGGATAGGGTACACCAGCACCGCTTTCAATTCCTTCTCGGATTCCAGAATAATAGTAGCCGTAGGCATAGGCGCCTACCTCAAAATTATCCTTTCAATTCCTTCTCGGATTCCAGAACCGAGCCCGTGCTCTCCACCACGATATACGCATAACTTTCAATTCCTTCTCGGATTCCAGTGAAGCGTTATATTTGTTGGTTGTTGTTATATTTAGGTTTTCTTCTGACATTATTCGACTTCCGTCGAATTTGCCCCTCTTCAGACGCTTTCTGCACGAATCGTTTTTCAGGCCCCTTGTTGCGTGACTTTTCTTTATATAGGGGCTCTGAGAGGGAGGCTGGTCCATTAGATCTATTTAAGCTAGGCCTACAATAGGAGAGGTAGCCGCAGTTGCGGCATTTGGAGAGAGGGACCCTAATCCCCGGATCCCTCTCCTCAAGAACCATCTCATGCATTCTAGTCAGGATGCGTTTTACAATACTCTTCATATCCTCATCTATCAGCACCTCTACAAGCCGCCTATCCCTCAAGTAATACACGTATCCCCTCTTAACCGATGAGCCGAGATTCTCTTCCAGTAGGAGTGCATAAGCGGCCAACTGGACCCTATGATCCCACTTGGCCTTCCCGCCTAGCGAGTCGGACCACTTAACCTCGATAGGCACAAGCTCGCGATTTTTCGTCACAATAATGTAATCTATCTTACCAATAAAGCCTAGCCTTCGACTCTCAAGCTCTAGCGACCTCATTACCTTGCTTGCATGCAGCCTAGCGAGTAACGGTGTTATAAATCGCTCATCATGCTCCTCTCCTCCCACCTCCATGGCCTCACTTGTCTTCTCATCGAGATGCAGGACTGAAGTTATGAAAACTATCCTCGGACAATACGCATATCTCTTCAGATCGACGACGGTGAAGCCCCCCTCCTCAGATGAACTCACACCACATAACCCCCCTCATCGTACTCTAGCTCTACGCCTATGACTACCCTCATGTTATAGCTGGCCGGCGTCAGAGGGTAGATCTGCACATTCGCCTTCGCGTCTTTGACTAATCGTCTCAGTCCAGCCTCAATATCTACCTTCTGCGAGCTGCTAAGATCCCCTATGAACGCGCTTTTCTGGATCCTCCTAAGCCCCTTACTCCTCAGGAAATCAGCAACTCTATTCCTTACATCGTCCTCAGTAATATCATAGATAATCAGAGTCAGCAACTAAGTGGTTCACCACTTTGATTTGTAAGGGGTATACCTGTGCAGACCCTGTAAATGCATCACCAGCCGCCTAGCCTGTGTAATGATGAGCTCGTTCTTCGGCGGTTTACCCTCCTTCATATAACTGACTATGTGAGACCAAATAGACCTAGAAGCACCATCTCTCTGCTGCTTCAACGAGGTAAAGACATCCTTATTGGATCTCGCTAAACCCATCAGAGGTCTGTCAACCATGATAGGCCTGAATTCCTCCATCAGGTCTAATACGAGCGCTGGACGTCCACCTCTCGGTTTGTGAAGAAAACCTAGGTAAGGATTAAGCCCGGTCAGGAATATTGAACGCCATACCTCCTTCCTCAGTAACGCATAACCAATATTCAGAGCGGCGTTGAAGGGATCTAGCTCTCCAGGAGGAGGGTTGCTCCTAGTGTATCTGTGGGTAAATCCGATATCGGGCGGCAAAATGGATGAGACTGCCATCCAATATGCCTTAGCAGCATGTCCCTCGATCGTCAGCAGGTCTTCCACTCGCTCCACCTTACCCAACTCAGACGCGGCCCTATCTATTTCAGCAGCCTTCTCCAATAAGAGCCGAGAATCCCTCCCACTACCTCTTTGCCTCCTAGCATACTCTAAGAGAACCATCCTCTGGTTGTGGAGCTTCCCCTCTATAAAGGATCTAGCAAGAAATAAGGACTCCCCGCTCTCGAAGCATCTCAGCTGGAGCTGCCAAATTTTCATGACGGTGCCATATTTGTATGGAATTAGCCTTGCAATTGGCTGGTCCCCCTTCATGAAAACAAAGTCTATACCGAACGTTGTCGCTAGCGTGATGGCTGCCGATGAGATAGCCGCGCCTTCTACTGTAATGATTATGCTCTCAAGCTCAACCGGCGAGATCTCCCATCTCTGCTCCCTTGCTACCTTCAGGACGAATCTTCCCTTCCTCACGCCAAGGAAGGATCCATGCTGATCTATTATGGCCGTCTTACCCATTTGGCCTGCACACCCGGATATATGGGCATGAAGGATCACAATGGCTCGGTAGTCCTGGATCTATTCCCTCTTCAACTCGCATAAAATAGAGATCCCTCTTCTCGATGAATTCTAGCCTTAGGCTGTCCCCCACCTTGAGTATATTTTCATACACCTTAAACGATCCTTTGTCTTCACTAAAATCTATGTATAGTATCACTACGTGGTTCACTGGGACCATGTACTGGCACTCAAAGGCGAGCGCATAGCCGGTCATGGCAACCTCGATATCACGACTCGGTCTTCGTGTTTTGAACTCAATTAAGAGTGCTGGTGGGACGAGTGCATCTATCCTTATGTTCCTATTTAAGCCAAGCGGTCTTCCGTCGACAGTGAACTCACATATCCATGGAACAACCTTGGAAACAATGCTGTCTAGACCAAGATATTTGCTCTGTTCTATCACAGAATCTAGAGATGCTGAGTAAGTTAGTGCGGCCCTTTCCCAAACCGCGTGCAATACTTGCATATAATCTCTAGGTAATTCGCTGCTCATCGCTTGAGGGAGTTCGCTCATCATCTTGGTGTAAAACTCAGCTCCAGACTTCGGAAGGGATCCATAGAGAATCGCCTTGGCCTTATGAGTTGCTACAGAGATAACGCGATGTAAGAATACGCCAAAGCTTAATGCCTCGCTTGGTAATTCACGATGCCTGAGTCTATACCTGAGATAAGCAATTCTGCCGGTAGAGCAGCCAAATCCTAAATCAGATACACTAATCTTCAAGTTGCCTGCGGGGAGGAGAGGCGGAGAGCGCCAATTCCATCCCCTCAACTCCTCACTCACTTCGCATGGGCTTTCCTGGATCGTTCTCATAAGGCGGAGAACATCGTAATAGCTATAGAAAGGCACAACTAGCTCCCCTCGCTCCTCATTTATCTCTTTTAACCATCAAACAATTCAACACTTTTCAGTGGAGTGAAAGTTCGGCGAGAACTCTCTTGAATAGGGGCGTTAATACTGAATACTTCTCGTGGACAGTAAGCACCCTCAGTTTTTCGCTAACAAGGCCCATCCTCTTTAATTTTGAAACCACTCTACTCACGCTGCCCTCACTCATGTGGAGCATTCTTGCAATATCCCTCCTTCTAATACCTTCATTGGATATAGATGCGCAGCCCAATACTTTCAGAGAGCTATTAGAGGATAGTAGAAGTGGAGAGATCGCGGGGACGGTTACCCTCTGTCGAGGAACCTCCATTATGAGGGAGAACTCATCCACTAGTCGGGGTAACCACATAGATATCATCACCATCAAAACTGTTATCACTCTAACGCCGCCGCTCAACTCTAGCACGATACTATAGCCGTCTTTTTTAGCGGTGTAGATTCTGTTAATCAGCTGCTCTAAAGCTGAGTCAAGTGTTCTTAGGTCAAGAGCTAGCTCGTCGAGCTTGATCCTCCTACCAGCCGCCCTTAAAAGAGTCACTTGGCTCTTTACAGCATTTCGAGCCTGCTCTGCCCTAATACTTGCGCTCTCCTCTGTACCGATGGGATAAACCAAAACTAGTTGTTCTCCGTTGGACAGTTGGAGAGCTGAGACAATATCTAATGCCGCGGTGGGGTCGAACCCAAGGTTAACGAAGACAGCCCGCTTAGCCACGCCACAAAAGGTGATATTCGCCTAGTAATAAGATTTAAGCTTGAGCTGGCCGAAGCCTGTGGCCCGTGACCGACCCACGCCCACATACTGCGCATAATCTAGCAGCCCAAGTATCGTCCTCAATGACCTTGTGTTCCTCGCAGTCCTTAGGTCATAAAGGACCCAACCTACAAAGCCCCTTATGAGCCTTGACTCGTCGTATACCACGGTTACGGGCCTGATCTCGAAGTCAGCCTCCCTCAAGACATAATTAGAGTACACCGTCAGATAGTAGGGGTTCTTAACGATTTGGGATGCTGCGCAATGCCTATTCCAATATTCTATCAGAGAGCCTATTAAGAGAGATGGTATTGGAAATAAGAAGTGCCGACCAGACATGTATCGCCTCTTACTAGGCAGCTGAAGAAGGACCGGGGTCTCGAACGAAATCTTGATCGCGCTCGGCTTTCTGAAGCCGAACGACTCGAAATCCCTAACCTCTATGTTGATGTACTCAATGGAGATGGAGGAGCCATAGACCCCGTCGACTATTGGACTCTCCAAAGAGACGAGTTTATCGAGAGTTGTGGCCTCATTTGTGATGAGAGAGGCTGAGAAGGTATAGTTTCCCCCCTCTTCCAGCATCATGTAGGTTCGGCTTCCCTTAACCTTAAACAGGGCTTGGTCGCCGCGATAGATGGGAGTTACCGCGACGGGTTTGAAGTGGGTGCTAACGTCGCTCGCTCGTTTATACAGCTCTGATACCCTGTACAATATCGTCTTACTGACTTTGGCGGAGAATGGTGGAATCAAGATTTTACGTAGAGGTCGGAAAGTGATGCTTAACCTCATCATGAATCGCTTTGTGCCGTCCAACCTTTCTGACTGCGCATTGTCTGTTAAGACCATTTTTAAGATTTAGGTCGAGCATTTAAAGTGTCCTATATTGGAGATCCTGAGCCAAGCATTGACGAACTCTTCGACCGCGTGCTGGAAGTGGGCGCTTCGCCCTCCACGACTCTTAGCAGCGAGATAGTCGCAGGCTATGAGGCAGTTGAGTAACAGAAAGGCTAGCTTCTTCTGAGCTGGTTCTCTCCTATGAACAAATACTTCATAAATTTTATGGTACGTCGGGCAGATAGATTCTGTAAGCATGCATGCCGAGCTGGGCAGACCACTCTCGATGGCATCTCTAAGGTCCGGTAAGAACTGTCGAAGAACCTCCTTAAGTTTTGACAAAGATTCCTGGTACTCAGATGAGGGCATTTGCCGCATCTTTCTCCCTAGTTTGTGGAGAATTAGTTCTCGCCGTCGAGTCATGGCGTGGTGATGGTGCAGGACGGCAAATGTTACTTGGTCGTATAGAGGCTTCCCGCTATACTCGCTGAGCTTGAACATTATAGCGTCGGTTATGGCGGCTGAGATGTATTCGTGGCCTGCAAAGCTCAAGTAACGCATGTTGCGGTCTCTATTCTCCCTCAGGTCACCCTCGTCTTGGAAGAAGGCCTTCCCTGCGTCGTGTAGGACCACGGCGGTCCTCAGAAGCTCCCCAAATTCCACACTTGCGGTAAACCTCTCGGCTAAGCGGTAGGCCCTTGAAAAATCCGCCCCCTCTAGGAAAGATAGGGCACTCTTTATATGATCGCTGAGATATTCCTTTGCAGCTGCCCCCCTGGGGGAGATCGGCTCGCAGTAATAGCTGAGGATTCCGTCGCTGATCACGGCTCTCTTCCCTCAGTCCTATAGTCCAAGCCCAGCTCCTCTCCGTAGTCCCCTTCTATGAGGAAGGCTTCTACATCGTAACAACTGATATACTTCATAATTGTTGTCGCTGAAATGTCTCGCGTTTTCTCGAAAGCGTTGACTAGTTCATTCGGGAGAGGTTTGACTACTGGCTCTTTATCCTCCTCGATAGTGTATCCAGTTACGCGACCATTCTTTAGGAGTCGCAGGAATACATCAAGCTCGAGAGAGACTGACTCCATCTCAGGCTTGACTTTTACAGGTATCATCATCGAGCTTCTGACGAAGCTCCCCTCCATATTCATGAAAAGATCGACGGCCTGCGATATGTCTCCGAGGTTTGTGAAGATTCTCAGCATCTCGTCTATTCTCGGTTTTTCTATCTTGAGGTCAACCCCACGGTAGACCTCGTCGAGTAGGGGCTTATAACCTGTGCTGCCTGTCGGGACATGTGGTTTGAAACGCCTCCGCTCTATCGCCTTATTCAGGACATTAAGCGTGTCTCGGCATAAATCGTGGTCATAGACCTTGTAACGTTCGGTGCCCGTCGTTAGCTCAGCATCATACCAGATGTATGCAATGCCCTCCTTCTCGTCCTCATATCTTAGGAATCTACCAAAACGCTGTATAAGGGCGCACATCGGCGAGAGGTCTGTGATTAAGAGATCGGACGAGATGTCCATCCCTGCCTCCACTACCTGGGTGGCAACGATCACGTATTTCCCGCTCTTCTTAAGCCTCCTTATCTCATCATGCTTCTTCATCCTGTCGCTATCGGTGAAGCGTGAGTGGATAAGTAATTTGTTTTCGTATCCGTCAAGGCTCTTGTAAAAAGTGACTGCCTCCCTAACTGTGTTAAATATCATAAGTGCTCTGTTATAGCCCCGCTCAAACGCCTCATCGAGCAGTTTCCTTATTTTCTCGAACTTATTTTGGGGGTCGAGCCGCATAGGCTTGATCATCTCGAGTCTTTTCTCCAGTCGGGACCTAACGAAATCGTCCCTTCCATCGGGATCGCTAAAATCCATCCACTCAATTTTATCCTTGTAGCGCCTTAACGAATCGAGTATCAGCTCTTTGAATCTGGTTGGCATGGTAGCGGACATGAGGATGACCTTTTGGTCGTGGGATATTATGTGTTCAATCAGCGCGATGAGATAAGTTAGAGACTTCGACTCTTCCGCGACTAGGTGTGCCTCGTCTAGCACGATGTTTGATAGCATTACTGAGGACCACGAGAAGAGGTAGTGGCCCATGGTTGTGCTGATGGTGCCATCTTCCTCCCACCCTTTGATGACCCTGTTGAGGTCTTCTGGTGCGATGCCGAACATGGTCAACGACAACGTGTCTATCGTCGTTAAAGTCACCGGCCTAATTAGGTAAGGCGATGAGGCCTCGTGCATATACCGCTTTCCAACAAGGTCCTGTGGCGCTATCTTGGCGACTTTCGAGAACTGATCCTCCAGCAACGTCCTCAGCGGGTAAGCCACGATCAACTTCTCCGCTTCCTCGACGGTTTTCAGGGCCAATGTGGCGGTTATTGTGGTCTTCCCATAACCCGTAGGCGCCTCTATTACGAAGAGGTTTTTCTTGTTCCATTGGTCGGCCATCCTGTCGACCACCTCTGATAAGAATCTCCTCTCATTCTTGTAGCCAAGCTCCTGTAGAACGTTTTTGTAGTATTCTATCAAGGCCTCTGCACCTACATTTGGCGAGCCAGGCTTGACAGAGTGTGTAATAGAGAGGCATACCTTTTAGCAACGTTCCCCCCCTCTTTCTTGTTGCTTACCTTCACGTAGGCGTTATGAAGCTCCCTAATCGCAGTATAGAGACCCGCACGATCACCAAGTATCACGTACCTATAGACACCCATGATCACAGAGATTAAGTTACTGTACTCAGGGTTGTTACTCCGGCTGAGTCTCGTCAACACCACGCCATCTGGGTCTATAATCTCGGCTAAGCCAAGCCATTGTTCCCGCTCGCCCCTCTCATAAAATGCGAGCGGTAAGTGCTGGTAGACCTTATAGGTCTGGCCTTCTCGAGCCAGCCTTAAAAGTATAAACATGACGCTCCTAATGTTGTATCTGCGTAGCAGACCCTGTAACTCTATGTTGAGTAGCGTCTCGGCAACGATCAACTCCTCGCTGTACCCCTTGCGGATTATTTTTTCCAAAGTATTCCTCACCTTATCCTTCAGCAGGAACATTGTGCGAAGGTCTTTAGATCCCGATAAAATGTAACTGGCCTCCTCGGGAGAGAAAAATAGCATGTAATGCATGTTCTCGCTCGTAGTGACGAACGATGAGTATAGACCCAGCAGGCCGAGGAGGGCCGTCTCGGGAGACATGTAAGTCGTCAACTGTCTATCTGTGTAGGAATGCTCGGAGGATGTCAGGCCGGTGTACCTCTCTGTCTTGAAAAGCTGGAGAGTTATCCCCTTGGAAACCGTATCTCGTGCCACCGCCTTCTTTTTTCCTTTTTTACTTTTCTTCTTGGAGCCTACTTCTCGTCCCCCTTCCTCCTCAGTCGGTGGTAGAACCCCGATGAACATTTTCCCCTCCGTTATTTTGGCGGCGATTTCGATCTCGTTACTGATAGTTAGTTTCTTACTACTCTCCATTATCAGTTTAAGCAGCTCACTAAACTTGGTGATCTTGGCGCCCTTCTTTCCACGGCTTACTCCAAGCCTATCTAACAATCTTATGATCGACTGATTATCGTTTTTCCCCACACTCGCGATATCCATAGACTCTAGCCGTTCACCCTCGAGTTTTCCTAACGCCGAGACTATGTCGTCTTTGTTCAACGTAAAGCGTCTAGCAGGTGTATCCCGCTTGAAGCCGGCCTCATTCAATAAGTATAGAAGTCCCTCATGTATCAGAAGGCTTGTCAGGGACCCGTCCAGGGGTAGCTTTAGATCGATGGTTATCGTGTTGGTCGTACCCCGATCACCCTCTCTTCTCTCCATTCGTAGTAACATGCAGCCCCTCCTACTCTGACGATATAGCTCGGCGGTTTACTGGCTGACATGATTACCGGGTAGTTGTAGTCTATCAGGTTCTGTGCGAGGACATACTGGGTCAGGGGGTCATATTCGGTCATGGCGAACGGGTTGATTACTCTCTCCACAATCCATATGGGTGTGTAACCATTGAGCTCGAGCTGTGCATCACCTATAGCTGTCGGGAATGAGTAGCTTGTATTAACCAGCCCTTCTCTGACCCTTGGAGTAAAACTCTCCACGTTAGTCACCGAGACCAGACTCTCCTTAGACCCCAGTCGATGTATCTCCCATAAGTCATCACTTTCCAACTGAAGCGTTCTGTCACCATCTAACGAGATACTCTCTTCACTTAGTACGAGATAGTACCTTAGAGTTGGCCCCTCCTCGCTCTCAGTGACAAGGGATAGTATCGTACGACCATGGGCGGGAGCGTCGAACGAGCCGTAGGGGTCCCGCGGGTTCGGGTATGTCCCTTTTCCCGACCTCCTCACAGCGATCACTTTGTTGATGTCGGCGAATTTCAGGGGGACGCAGTTCAGCGGTCTCAGCCCCAGAGCTAAGAGGTTTGAGCTAAGGGCCCTGATTACGAACTTCCCTTTTACCTCGCCAAGAGAATTTTTCTTGGCTAGTACTTCTGCTACAGCTCCCAAAAATGTTGTGGGGGGAGGATATGTGAAGGCGGGGGAGCTCTTCGAGTATCCGATAACTTTTGCCTGGAAGCCCCACAGAAACTCTATATCCACTAAAAAACCTATCATGGCCGTCGCGGCTGTCACGAGGCGATTCTCTGTTTGATCCTATCGACGGCCTCGTAGACATATGTCTCGAAGCTACCTCCTTCAAAAGGATAGATCTCCGTGTTGTAGCTGATCTTCTCCTTCTTCTTCTGCGCCCTCTCAATATAGCTCCTAGTAAATGATGTGGGGACAGTCCACGGCCTGTCGGACACAGAGATAACCATGCTCTCCCAATCTATCGTCGGCAAGAACCTCGTCTTCTTTGCCCCGAAACTGTTCTCAACCAAAAGTTTTCTCACGGCATCCATGAAGGTCGTCGCCCTTGCCGCGCGCTCAGCGTCACTCACTACAGGAGTCCCCGCCTTTTCCACATTAAAGGTGATCTTTCCTATGTATCTGGTATCTATATCGAGGCCAAACGTGTAGATAGTCGAGGCGAGCTCTACATAGTAGATCATCTGCCCCTGCGTCCCTCTCTCGACAAATTTCGTGCCGAGGGCGTATCGGCTATGTAGCTGAGGCTCGGTTATAGCGCTTTTGAGAGCCTCTCGCGTAGGAATCATGTAGCCCGTGTAAAAGTTGGAGGTCCTCTTGACATTGGCTTGCTCTGCGTAGAGGAAGCCTCCAACATCCTCCACTACGCAGTTTTTTATCACCAGTTCCTCTATGTCCTTGTTGCCCTTGGAGGAGGCTGGTATAGCCTCTGATAATATCTGCTTGTTGCTGCTCTTAAGAAATATCCCCTTACTGCAGAGTCCACAGACGGGGAGAACGACTCTTCCCCTAGAGTTTGCCTCATTGCATTCTTCAGCTAAAATCGCTTGCAAGGCATGCGCGAGGCTCTCACCAGAGATCGCCGGGACAAAGTAGACTGAGTAGCTTCCGTCGTCCTCTTTTAAGGTTACAGGCACCCTCCTATGTTTGACATAGTTTCCAACAGACTCAGTCATGTTGAGGGCCTCGACGTTTATGGCGACTCTACCCCGTATGCTAACGAAAACGTCCCTCATGAGGCCGCACCCTCCTCTTTACCGCTAGATACACCACCACCTCGGCCTTTTTCTATAAATTTCGAAGCCCTGGCAAGCGCTTTGGAACAGATGTATGAGACGATTTCGCGGAGAACTTTCGGGTCTTCGCTAGCCTTTATCTGATCCAACTCATATTCGAGAAAATCAGGCTTTATGCTCCATAGTAAGTCCTTAGCATCGGGCTTCATGTCGTTGGGCGGACTCCTCTTTAACGCGTTAAAGTCTCTCAAGGCCTCGCGGAGATAGTGAAGGACAAGAGGCTTGGACTGGGAATTGGCTACCCTGTCGATATAGCTATAATCGCCGTCGTGGGCAAGTACTGCCAACATGTCCGGAAGCTGGATAAACTTTGATTCCGGCATGGCGTTCAGTAATGACCCGAGGGGGGTTAAAAGCTTTCTGCTTCAAGGGCGACGCAAAAATGCATAACATTGCTAGTAGAGTAGCGCCCTAACCTAACATCTTGTTACTTGCATTTGGGGATTAATTTGTCGGCTATCTCATGGTCGTAATGTAAAGTAGAGTCTTCTGTTGGATCTTCCCTTGTTCTCGATCTTCTTGAGGCATATTTCGCCTATCTCGGCTGTGTTTTTGACGTGTGGTCCTCCGTCTAGCTGTGCGTCTATCTCGCCTATCT
>Ga0079995_1058821_pt1 | contig 20325 bp, 19 predicted proteins | sample FaiFalFF_MnMetaG_2_FD_69198 | JGI IMG/M metagenome (GOLD analysis project Ga0079995, IMG submission 69198) | Freshwater microbial communities from Yellowstone National Park, Wyoming, USA - Fairy Falls C (FF_Mn_C) (SPADES assembly) (version 4) | ecosystem: Environmental > Aquatic > Freshwater >...
TGCTCGGCCTCGACGAGGAGAAGATCAGGAGGGTTGTGGCAGGAGCCCAGCAGACCGGTTGAGCGGACCTCCAGGACGCATCGTCCTGTTCCGGTTTAGTTTAAATGCACTTGGTCCCAGGGGGACTAAAAACAGCTAAGATTTAAGATTACATACCGAAGGCCCTTCGATCTCTCCGCCTGCTCTTAGTACAGCTCTAAAGAACTCGCAGAGAACGTCATTATTATGGCCAATTACGAAAAACCGTATAAGGATTATGCTAGACAAAAGGTGGTTTATTCAACTTATAACGTCTTAAAATGTTCGGGTGGAATCTATATCTTTATACACCACCAAATCGCAGAAATGGCATGACCAAGGTGTTTGTTGTGGACTTTTCCAGCCATAGGAGCCGTTACCAGGAGATGAAGCCGACAGAGCCGATTCAGGCTGACGACGGTGCCAATGAGGATGAGCAAGAGCTGACTCAGCTCAGGGACGGCTCTGAGCCAGCTTAGCTATGCTTTTAACTATGCTAGCAATAAGTGCTTCTCGGATTATTTGTTTTAAATCTTTTATATCATATTTTTTTCGGCCAGGTAAAACATAGCCTACGTAAAGTGTAGGAAATGCCTCCCATGCAGCATTAATATTTTTAATGTACTGTGATAAGGCAGTTATTTCTATCAGCTTTTCATCCTCTGTCTCTGTAACTATCAAAATCGGGTCCCTACTAATAGGGCTGTAAGGGGGTCGAGGTCTGAATCCTACTAATACCTCTACTTCTTGTAGGGCTGCGTTAGTACTACTACGATCTCTGAGCTCATCCTCTAGGTCTTTTTCAAACGTGGTTGAACGAACTACATTTTCTACCTCTTTTTTAAGTTCACCGTAATCGTATATTATTCCCAAACGGCTGGAAATATCTTTGGAAATATCTTTGCAAATCTTCTCAAAATCTTCAGGTCTCTTTATCAGAGAAACCGGTGCAAAGCGTCTATCTAGGAGTCCTAAGAAAGCTTGAAAGGATTGTTTTCGGTTACACAATATTTCCTTCGATAGAAGATAGGTTATAGTTGCATCGTCCGTTAGTCCCTTATCGAATGTCTTCCAGTGTAACTCCTGTGGTTCAAGTATCTTTTCTTTTACTAGCGCCTCTATAGCCTTTTCTAAGAGGACATCCATTAGAACGACCATGTGGTGATGGTATAGCCACTTATACATCTTGAACCTAGCATCTACCATATCTTCAACAGCACTAAGTCCTCTCTCTAGTATTGCCAATCTGTAGCCTGAGTTTGTCTTCTTAATCCGCATGCTCAGGATGATTCTTTGAATGTCTATCTGACCGTAACCAACCCCTGAGGTATACGCGTCTCTTAGCAAATAATCCATTTTGTCTGCATCAAGCTGACTCGTGATTATTTGTTGAAGTAAGTTTAATGCCTCTTGTGAAATATTAGAACTTCTGCTCCTGTGTGTGATGACATCACAAATTATCTGCTTGCAATTAGGAGGACCCTTTTTTTCTAGCAACTCAGCGAGGTCTTGCCCTTCCTTAATTAATTTATATGTATAAAACTCATGGACCGGGAAATCTACTCGTCCCCATAACCTACAACCCTCATCATACTCGTTAGGGGATTCTTGCTTTAGGGCTTCGGCTAATATGCGCTCACTAGTATGAGAAAAGGGCCCATGTCCGATGTCATGTAACAACCCAGCAAGTCTAGCGATTTCGACGAATTCACGTTCTTTTTCATGTACTTTCATATCACCTAGTATGCTCTTTTTGTCATCGTAGCTGAGATTTTTCAAGATTTCTTCAGCGATATCTGAGGCAACTTTCATCGTTCCGACACTGTGGGCAAAACGAGTTCCCTGTGCTGTAGGATAAACCATAAATGCGAAAGAACTTTGTCTAATTCGATGCAGTCTGTTAAATACAGGCAACTGGATTATTTCGGACTCTAGTTCTGTAAGCTTGATGTATCCATGTATGCTATCCCTAATGATCTTCTCTTTAGGCATCATTCTCGCACCGCTTTGGTGATATATGAATTTTGTTATGAGGGTTTTTCAACGGTTAGTCCTTCTCTTGTACTCTTATAATTTGTGCTTTGTATCGGCCGACGCTAGGATCGTGCTTAAATCCGGAAGCCAGACGCTGCTGAGAAGGGGAATGCCTCGGGTCTACATCGAGAGCTACGGCTGCGCCGCCAACCTCCACGACACCGAGATCATGAGGGCGCTCCTGAGGGAGGCGGGCTACGAGGAGGTGGGGAGGCCGGAGGAGGCGGACCTCCTGCTGATCAACACCTGCACCGTCAAGACGCCGACCGCCAACCGCATGATAACCAGGATAACGGCCCTCTCGATGTACGGGAGGCCCCTGATAGTGGCCGGTTGCTTCGCGAAGGCCCAGCCGGAGACCGTGGCGAGGATCAACCCGAGGGCGTCTCTGATCGGCCCTGACGCGGTGGACCAGGTGGTGAGGGTTGCGGAGGCATCGATGAGGGGCGAGAGGCTCTCGGTCCTAGACGGGAAGAGGGTCGAGAAGACGCTGCTCCCCAGCATCAGGACTAACCCGGTCGTGGAGATCGTCGAGGTCTCGAGCGGCTGCCTCTCCTCCTGCACCTTCTGCCAGACGAAGCTGGCCCGTGGGTCGCTCTTCAGCTACAGGCCAGCGACAGTAAGGGAGAGGGTCAAGAGGGCCGTCGAGGAGGGGGTCAAAGAGATCTGGCTCACGTCGCAGGACATGTCGGCCTACGGAAGGGACATCGGCACGAACCTCGCCGAGCTGCTGAAGGGCATCACCTCCTACGTCGCCGGCGACTACAGGATACGTGTGGGGATGATGAACCCGCTCCACTTCAGGCGCCTCGAGCTCCAGGAGCTGATCGACGCCTACCGTGACCCCCACGTCTTCAAGTTCCTCCACCTCTGCGTCCAGTCGGGAAGCGACAGGGTCCTCCGGGATATGAGGAGGGGCTACACGGTCTCCGACTTCGAGGAGTACGTCGCGGCCTTCAGGAACTCCTTCCCAGAGATGACGCTGATGACCGACGTGATAGTTGGATATCCGACGGAGGAAGAGGAGGACTTCGAGATGACGCTGAGGCTCCTGGAGAGGACTAGGCCAGACTTCGTGAACATCTCCCGCTTCTTCCCGAGGCCTAAGACCGAGGCGGCGAGGTTGAGGCAGCTTCCAGCCGATTTGGTCAACAGGAGGAGCAAGGTGGTCACGGAGCTCTGCAACGAGATAGCCCTTCGCAACATGAGCAGGTGGATCGGTTGGAGCGGACCAGTCCTGATCGACGAGCTGGGGCAGAGGGGCGAGGTGATAGGGAGGACCGACCACTACAGGCCTGTAGTGCTCAAGGTCGCTGACGGGAGGTCGTTGCTCGGAAGGTGGGTGGAGGTCGTGGTGGAGGAGGCGAGGCCGTACTGCCTGATGGGAAGGGTCGTATCGGGCGAGGTGGAGTTGGCGGAGGTTCAAGCGACGTAGGTGAGGTTCTCGTCGTCGAAGTCCCTCACCAGCACAGGCTCGCCGGGGCTCTGTAGGTTCGAAAACCCGACCAGCTTCCTGACCGTATCCTCGTCGAGGGGGTTCAGGGCAGCCTGATGGGCCGGGTGGTCCTCGCCGAAGACCTCCCTCGTCAGCTCGGCCACCATCTTCCGCACCTCACGCTCGTCCAGGTATCCCAGCGAGTGGAGGTACTCGTGGAGCAGGACGGTGAAGAGGTAGGCGTTCACCCGGATCCTGGGAAGGCCGGAAGAGAGGAGGGCCCTCAGGACCAGCCGGTTGACGACGACGAAGTTGGACCCCACACCGTGAAAGGCCAGGACGTAGGCCGGAGCGTCCGCCAGAACCAGCATCAGCCCAGCCCTCCTGAGGCCCAGCTTCGCCTCGACCACCCTCTTGACGAGCCTGAAGACGTCCCTGAAGGACTCGGCTCTCTCCAGCTCCTCACGCGCCCAGTTCATCCAAGGGATCTGCCTCTCCCATCTGGTAAAGCTATCATGGCGGCGCACGAGTTCCTTAATGGCAGCCAAATGAAGGACTGGCCGGTTTAGAGCGTTTCCGATAAATCTGCTCTTACCTCCCGTGATTCACCATCTTTTAAGCGAAGCTGTGCGTCGTGTTACAGTCGGGGTATGGACGTTAAGAGGATGGTATCACAAGCCTCGGCTATAGCCGGGCTCTTGGCTGTGTCGGTCAGTGTGGTTTTGCTATCATCCGTTCAGGTGCATGAGCCCGAGTTCGTCAACTGGGCTTACCCGAACGCCAATGAATTAGGAACGAACTTCAGCCCTCAGAGGAGCATCGATACCAGCAACGTCAAACGATTGCAGCCGCTCTGGAAGTTCAGACTCGAACGCAGAACCGGAGATCTGGGGTACGGCGCGATGGCACCTCCCCTGTTCGTGGACGGAACTGTTTATCTCGTCACACATGCACCCTCAATACTTGCGATTGATGCAGCATCCGGAAAGGTGCTGTGGGAGTATCGACCGCGGTTGGACTGGCCTCCCTCGAAAGTGGAACCCCACATTCACGGGATGAGCTATTACAACGGAACGCTTCTTTTCCCGGCACCAGATTGCACCATCAGACTCTTGGATTCTTCCTCGGGTGCTGAGAGGATGAAAATAGCAGGGCTTTGCGAGGGTGTAAGGGGCAATAAGGGAACGTATTCCTCAAGGTCTCCTCCACCGGCTGTGGACAGGAAGCGTGGGATCATAATATGGGGGCCGATAGTCTCAGGGGGTACCTCTGCAGGCAGGGGCTTTGTGGCCGGCATATCTTTCGCGAACGGGTCATTGCTGTGGCGTTGGTTCGTTGTTCCTCCTGCAGGCGGTGACCCGTTCTGGGACTTCAAGTACGAGGTTGAAAGGGGGGATAATGTTTACGCAGGGCGCGCTACCGGAAACGTCCAACCCTTCATCGGCGACTGGGGAGACCTCGGGCTGACGGATAACTCAACGAGGGCCGGTGGCGGCATCTCCTTCGGTTTCATGCCGGTCGATGAGGAGGCAGGCGTGGTGTACCTCGGCACAGCGAACCCAAAGCCCGATTTCAACGCCACATACCGTCCGGGTCCCAACCTATACACCTCCTCGATCATAGCGCTCAACGTCTCTAACGGGAATATGATATGGTACTTCCAGGCTGTATCCCATGACCTGTACAATTTCGACTGCGGATGGAACACGGTGCTAGGTAAAACCCAACGTGGAAAGGTGGTCTTGAAGGGCTGCAAGAACGGGATTCTGTACGCGCTGGATTCAGCCGATGGCAGTTTGCTCTGGAAATTCTTGCCCCCAGATATGTCAGCATCCGTTGATCTAGAGAGGGTGAATCTCAACAAGCGCTGGCACAACGAACCTATGAGGGACGCCTATTTGCAATGCCCTGGTGTCTTTGGAGGGATAGAGTCGGATATCGCACTCGCTTATGATAAAGTGTATGTAGCAGTTAACAATTTGTGCGTTCTAGTTCATCCGCTACCGGTCGACGACGTGGGGGCACATGTTTCCGGTGCCGCCTATAACGTTGCCCCCCTTCCCACCAACTCTACCATTTACGCCGTCGACGTGAACACCGGCAAACTCGTCTGGAGGCACCGAATGAACGTACCTTACAGGGGATGGTTGACCGTCACCAACGGGATGGTACTGGCGTCCAGTCTAGACGGAAAGCTCTATTTTCTCAACGCTGAGAACGGTGACCTGATCCACGTCATCAACATCGAAGGTGCCAGCTTGAGGACAGGGCCTGTAATAGGGAGCGACAGGAACGGGAGGGTACTGATACTTCAGCTTGTGGAGCTGCGTGGCGGTGAGGTCGTTGAGTTATGGGCCTTTTCGCTCGGCGGCTGGGGGCCTCTCACGTGGCTTGGCATTGGATTTCTGATCGGCGGCATCGGCGCTATCACCGTCGCCCTTGTTATCGGGTTCTTCGGTAGAGCGAATACATCGCGGCAACCGCAAAGCTCGCGACCAATACTGCGAACATGACGCTTAAGTTATAGATCATTTCCTTTAACTCGTCTCTCCTGCTCGCTGTGGTCGTTCCACTTTTAAGGAGTGACCACTGGGGAAAGGTTGTGGCTCCCTGAGATTCTGAAGTGAACTCAGAATAATGCCATTTCTCCGAGCTTATTTTCCATCCGTTGTCTGTCATGATCAATTCGCAATGCACGCTGGCCACACCCTCAAAGCGACCGATGATATAACTGGTTCCTGAGACCCTAATTCCTATACTTACAGTTGCAGATTTACTGTCCGACCACTTCACTGAAGGTCCTTCAATGATCGTTATATTCACACGCTCAGAGCTAGTTAACACGGTGCTGAGAAATGTCCTTATTGCATTGAACCCTCGATAAGTTCCAGATAATCCGCCGCTCTCGCCGCTCCACACTATTGCGCCGTTGGGAAGATAGTCGTTCAGCAGGGATGCTACGTTCCTTTCCTGATACTTTGACAGGTGTTCCAATACGAACCCAATTGGATCGGGTGCCGCTATCACATTTGACTTATCAGGTCCAGCAACATTTTCCCTATTTTGCGCGGTGAATATTAGAGCAAGAGAGAGAACAGCTGAGCAGACAGCAACAATTACAATAACAACGATGAGAAGCGACAACTTACGTCCTTTCAAACCGCTCTTGTCCTATCATTTGAGGCCCAAATCCCTAAAAACGGAGACGTACTCCTCCAACCTCTCGACCTCTTCATGTACGGGGAAGTATTCAAGTCCGTGCTGTAGCGGTTTCGTGACCCAGTATTTGGTGACGGTTCCTGGCCGCGATGGGATCATGCCCTCCAACTTTTCGCCCATCTCGTCCTGCCACTCTTTCGAGAGAGCGAAGTCGAAGAAGAGCTCAGCAGCATTCGGGTGCTTCCCAGCCTTGATCAGGCACATCGTCCTCATGCAGGCAAGATCCGGAAGGTCCATTAAGTGCAATGTGTCTACAGGACCTCCCTCAGCAGCGTCAGCCATGCTCGCCTTTCTTAGCGTTGCGGGAAACCCGATCAGCTGCTCGCCCCTAGCAATCGAATGGCTCATATGGAGCAAGCACTCGTAATAAAACGGGTCGAGTTTTGTGGCTATGCCGTGCAGGAAGTCATACCATTTGCTCTCCTTCATGCGTCTCTTTAGGGCTATCAGGTAGAAGGCTCCCATCATTCCCTCGCTGAAGGTTGTGACGTATTGCGTTGCGACCTTCCCTCGCCATGACTCGTTAAGGAGCTCGTCCGACGTCGTTGGCAGGTCTTGCGCAGACAGCAAGCCCGAGTTGTATATCATTCCTATTGGCTCAATAGCAAGCGCAGCCCAACCCTCTTCTATGTTATAAAACGAACTGGGATAATAACTGAATTGACTGGAATCATAAGTCCGGGTGAGACCTTCTTTTACGAGTTGTAGGACCGCGTAATGTGGTACGATGGCTATGTCCGCCGTCGGTAACCCAACCGCAACCTCGGCCCTGATCCTTTGCAATATTGGGATGGGATGGGAGCTCAGGAAGTGCACATGTATATGCAGGTCCTTGTAACGCCTTCTGAAAGCTGTGACTAGGTTCAGCAAGACCCCCCTGAGGGACGCATAGATAACGAGGTGACCCTCCCTTTCAGCTTCCCGTTCCCTCGACATGTCTCATTGAAGGTTATTGTTAACCAAAATATAAGCATTTACAATCAACTCAAAAGTCAGGAACCCCCCGAAAAATTATCACGGCTTAGCGAGCTTAAGGTTTAACAACCCGATCACGGTGCTTATGACGGCTAAACCGATAAAGAACCCTGCTGGGATCTCAACTATTTCCATCGCAACACCGACGTTGATCAGCGCCTGCCCCTCGTAAACAGCCCTTGCACCGATGTACCCTCCAAGAAATAAAAGGGCAGAGACACCATATGCAGCTACCACGCTTGTCATTGCGTGGAAGAGCGTAATGGTTCTATCATAACTTGTCCTGTTATTTAAAATCCCATTAATATAGTAGACCACTGACCAACAGATCGGCCCGATGACCCCGAAAATCAAGAATGATAGATAACCGAGGACCATGTAGATCGATCCCCATTGGGTGAGAAGTATTGGAAAGGCTAGCCGTGGTATCAACACCGGAATTGTGAAGGTCGCTGCAGCAACGGTGTTCCACAGACCTACTCGGAGGAAAAGTCTCGAGGCCTCCCTATAGTCAAGGACGTATCCCATCCACTATCATCTACCAAAGGATGTGCAGACCAATAAAAATTAAGATGTGAGTTGACGGGACCTCCTTCTGTAACCGCCTTCAAACCTAAACACCGATGTTTAAGAGTCCGATGGGCCGAATCGTAGACTAGGGGGACGTGAGATTTTAAGGAGGGAAATATCTAGCTTGCTTGCGTGCATGGCTTGAAGAAAATATTCTTAGGGCAGGACCTCTGGCATTGTAAAACCTTACTCAACCTCGGATATGCGGAGTTGGATGGCGGTATTCTAACCCTCAACTCTTGGTGGATCAATCAACCCACGTATCATATTGGCAATTACCAAGAACCTTTATTACGTGCAAAACAAGTTAAGCGGGGAATGCTGCGTGCCGTGCACGTTACGAAGCGATACGGACGGATAGTGGCCGTCAACGACGTGTCGTTTGAGGTTGGACGTGGTGAGGTGCTCGGCATACTGGGACCAAACGGAGCCGGGAAAACAACGTTGATAAAATGCATTCTAGGTCTACTAAACTTTGAAGGCGACATAACTATAGACGGCGTTGATGTCAAAAAATTTGGTGCAGAAGCTAGGAAGAAGCTGGGGTACGTTCCTCAGAGGCTCTCGCTACACGATAAGCTCTCGATCCTAGATGAGGTGCGTCTGTTCGCTAGGCTAAAAGGTGTCCACGACGGAGAGAGAGTTAGGGAGCTGCTGCAAAGCACTGGTTTGTGGGAGAGGAGAAAGGATCCTGTGGGCAGTCTTTCCCAAGGCATGAAACAACGTCTCATACTCGCGCTGACCCTATTAGCAGATCCTGAGGTTCTGCTCTTGGACGAACCGTTGAGCAACGTGGACGTTGAGGGTCAGATGGAAATACTGACGCAGTTGGAGGAGAGGAAGAGAGAGGGAAGGGCTGTAGTCATTACCTCCCACATTGTCGGTATAGGCAAGGTGATAGACAAAGCGCTTGTGATCAGCTCGGGAAGGGTTGTGGCTTACGGACCGACCGAGGAGGTCATGGCGTTGCTTAGACTTAGAAGCAAAATCTATCTCAAGCTGAATCAGCAACACGAAAGCTTCAAAAAAGTCCTTAACGAACTGCGTGTCCTCAATTATGTATACAATATATCGGTCAGCGGTGAGTGGACGATCGTCGAATGTGATGCTGATAAAAAACCATACATCATATCGCAGGTGCTCAGAGAGGGCCTGCAGGTCGAAGACGTTATGACGGAGGAGGTTACCATTGACAAATATTACTTCAAGCTGATCTTATCGGGTGATTCTTCGTGAAGGTTCCTCCCGTTCTTGTATTGGTGATCCACAATTTCTTTGACGGGATAAGGGCAAGGTGGGTCCTCATATATACAGCCGTCTTTTTCATGCTGTCGGTTAACATCCCGATGCTAGTTTTATTATCAGCCAGATATCTACCTCCAGATTACTTAGAAGCATACCTAGCCGCTCTAATGGCGTTGTCATTTCCGTTCCTCCCGTTGCTCTCATTGCCCCTGAGCTCTACGTCCATAGTGGACGAAAAGGAGAGCGGTCTTCTCGAGTTTACACTATCTAATCCTATATCACGGTTGACATACATCGCTGGAAAATTACTAGGGCACTTCCTTTCGACGTCTCTCGTGATATTGGCTGGATTCCTGATAGCAGCAGTGCTCGCATACAATATTCGATTGGAACAGGCGGCAACAGTGTTACCCGTCATAGGTGCTGCGCTACTCCTCAATTCAATCATGCTCTCCCTCGGTACATTGATCTCAATTCTGTCAAAACGTAAGGTGACTGCGCTGATGATAGCAATCTTCACATGGTTCTTGATGACCGTCCTCAGCGATATAGGATCGCTCAGCATACTCGTTAGCGTGGCTGGCTCGGCTCCTTTTGTCCTCTTCCTCGTAGCGGTGAATCCCATAGAGGCCTGCCGGTTGCTGGGCGTATATGGAATAAAGAACGTCGGCCTTACAGAGCTAGGAAGCGTAGGATTGATACTGAGACACTTGGTGGGCGGAAGCGCATGGATATTCCTTCTAAGCGTTCAGGTCATTTGGCTAGCTGTGCTGATTTCTCTTTGCCTTTCGATCTTCATCAGGACCGAGATTTCCTGAATCCTTTCAGTACCTTCTCTTTAACCAGTAAGGCTATGGCTACTATCATTATCATACTGCTTACAACTAATAGTAGTACGGATTGTAACGGGAATTGCCATATCGGATTCTCGGTCACAGCTGTCGTCTGCATTGTGATTGTGACCACGGTACGGACAGTCTCTTGTATGATAGATATCAGTGGTCTCAATATGAGGAGATAACCCGGATTGTTGGGAGCGCTCATGCTCAAAATGATCCTAAGGTTGCCCTCTACGTCAGTTCCCAGCGAAGGAGATGCCATCGCAGGGCCAATGTTTGACCTAGATGCTATAAGCTTCCCATTTGCAGATGCGAATATGTGAAGATTACCGGCATATGTTAGAGCAAGCACGAAGTCATTGACGACTGTTAGATGAGCAACTCCCTCACCGTTGAGAATTCTGGACCATCTAATCTGTCCAGTGGATGCGTCAACCGCTAATAACATTGCGTCAGCTCCCTCAGGAAGGTCCAGCTCATATCTTGCCGAAGTAGTTACCGCCTTCGACTTGACGGGTAGCGAGTAAAAGATGAGGCCCCTCGATGGGTCCGCTGCTAGACTGAAGATGCTGGCTGGGGGTGGACTGAGCTCGATGGTACCGGTGTTAGAGGGAAAATCTCTCGACATTTCATCGCTGTTGAATGGATCTGGAGGTTTGTATTCTGACTTGTTTATTGGCGGTCTCAGAAACCACTTCAAATTTCCATTCGTCTTATCCATCGCATAAAGGTATCCATTACCGCACGCCGTCACCACGAGTCCACCTACTAACAGTACATCGCTATTGCAGCCATATCCGTACACGTCATGCGGTATGGCTTGAAAAACCCAAATCGCTTTGCCTGTGGCTGACTCGATCGCGATTACAGAAGAAGAGGGGAAGTTGGGGCCTTTACGATCACGACCGTTGAACGAAGGTAACGGCTGGGACACAGCCAAGTAGACCACTCCCGACTCTTCATCGACGGCCCAACCGCCCATCCAAGACGCCATAACGCCCGTACTTAGTACCTCCCTTCCACCCGGTGACCAATCTTCGGACAACAACATCCGAAGTGTCTCTTGATCGATGGCTTTCAGATCTATCACCTTATTGCCGTCAAAGATCCAAGCATTTTTCAACGATTGAACGAAATTGATGGACCAAGAGGGATCATAGTTTAGTTGGGAGGGCATTAGGAACGTTCTCCACAACCTCTCCGGGCCCCGCGAAGTCAGTCTGTAACCGTCCACGAAACCCCGGCCTGCTTCAGGACCATCAGGAGCCGTGCTTCCTACGATTAGGATACGCCTCTTAGAATCGTAGGCGAAATTGACCGGATATCCCCCATATTTTCCTCGATTCCCTTCGATCCGCTCACCGAGTCCGATGAGACTCACCGTCGCGAGGAGCCTGCCAGTGTAGATATCGAGCAGAACTACTGTTTGCTGCGGCGTGCCGAAGGCTAAGGCCTCTGTCCCGTCGAAGTCAACTATCTTCACATTAGTCACAGGGCCTAATTGTTCTCCCCTTATTTGATCTGAAACAGGAGAGGTTCTGGGCATACTAATGGTCCAGAGTACTTTTCCTCCCCTGAGGTCGAAGGCGATCACAACGAAGCCATTTGTAACCAAGTAGCCCACACCTCGTCTGGTGAGGGGCGGATGAGTTACCCCGTGTATTCCTGCTGTTCCCGGAGGGAGTGGAAGGAATGACTCCTGTACAAGGTTAGTAATTACGTCCGTGTCGATGCCGGGTACGACCACATGCTTAGAGTTGGTGGCGTCGTAATCCTGTGCAGTCCAATCCACTTGTTCTGTATAAGCTATAACCGATATCAATGACAGTGCGAGGATCAGTGTTAACACACCAACACGGTATAACGAGTTCATCTTCAGTGTATTGAAAAACTCGCCAGTGTTAAGGCTTGCTGATCACAACTGTGAGATTAAGACGAAGCCGACCGCAAAAAGATGCTTCCCTTTTAACTCCAAATAAGAAATCCTTATCTACAAGCCAATCGTTCTCACGACGCCATGAGAAGGGAAAGACATCGGAGTCTCTTCGGTCTCAGCTTGACGGCCGCGCTGCTGCTTGCGGTTTTGATGTTAGCGTCTCCGACTGTCCTCGCTCAGCAGCAGGCCTTGGACTGGGCCAGGTACAACGGTGTGCCGGGGAACTGGAACTGGTCTCCTCAGAAGCAGCTGAACAAGGAGAACGTGAAGTTCCTAGAGATCAAATGGGCCTTCCCCGTGCCACCATCATCTCTTGGCGACCCCTTCTTCTCGGGATCTGAAGGAGTGATTCATACACCACTGATCTACAAGGGCGTCGTTTATTTCGTAACCAATTGGCACAGAGTCTACGCACTCGATTTAGCAACAGGCAAAACGCTCTGGTTCAAGGACCTTCCTCCACCGAAGGAGTTCGTCGACCAGATGGCGTCCGGCAAGCCTCCACTATGGGAGCCGTTCTTCAAGGGACACTTCCATCAAATCCATATCTATGAAATAGATGGCAAGCCATATCTGTTCATCGTGACCAACTACTATTATCTGACAGTTTTAGATCCGTTAACAGGCGATATTAAGCTAAGATGGCCTATCTTTACTGCTGAATATTTGGCGAACGTTCCCGGCAACAGAGGAGTTTATGATATTTCCACGCCAAGTTTTGTCGTCGATACAAAGAGGAAGATAATGGTGATAGGGATATCGACCACCGAGGATCAGGGAGCAGGACGCGGATTCTACGTAGGTATTGACCTCAAACCGTGGTTGGAGGGAAGAGGCAATCCTCAGATAATTTGGAGGACTTTCATAATTCCGCCTCAGGACGGGAGCGATCCTGAGTGGACGCTGAAGCTTGTAGATCAGATGAAGGGCGCTTGGATATTCGACTGGACTAGGGAACAACTCGTTAACCTCAAGACTCTTCCTGCTGAACAGAAGCGCCAGCTTCTCTACGATGACTGGGGATTTGCGAGGTTCGTCCAGAAGTATCCGAACGAGAAGGTGAGCTATGCCGGTGCTGGTGCAGGTTGGGGAGGTTCGTATGCAGTAGACGAGGATAGAGGATTGGTGTACGTTGGAACCAATCAGCCGTCACCCGACTGGAACGCGACCTTCAGGCCTGGTCCTAACCTTTGGAGCGATTCCATTCTCGCCATCAATATAGAGACTGGACAGCTGGTCTGGGGAGTCCAAACTTTACCTCATGACATATGGGACTGGGATTGCGCGTGGAGCGTGATTCTAGTGAAGAACGCGATGATCGGAGGGCAGCGTAGGGATGCGGTGATAAAAGGGTGCAAAAGCGGACTAGTCTTTGCCCTTGATCCGGACGACGGGCATCTCCTTTGGGTCTTCAATTCTATGAATCCAGCGAAGTATGGCGGTGATCCCAGATATGGGGTTAAGCCGTCAAAATATGTGAAGCCCCTGAACCCTCTGGATCCGAAGGACATGTCGTGGGGATGGCAGGGAGAGTGGACCACAGGAGCTGAGTATGAGTACCTAAAGAGCCACAAGCCGTTCTATCAGAATCCACCTGCCACGGGAGCTTTAGAGTCTGACCCGGCATACGATCCGGAAAGGAATAGGTTGTTCGTCGCTGTATACAACATGCCCATGGCATTGGCCATACAGAACGTCGGACCAGGCACGGGATGGCCTGCAGGATGGGGGGTCAGCTTTGAGACGCTTCCGGCGCAACCCACTAACACCACGATTTACGCCATCGATGTTAACACCGGAAGGGTCGTCTGGAATGTCTTCGTTCCCGATGTCCCATATAGAGGCGGACTCACGGTTTCTAACGGTCTGGTATTCGCCACTTTCAATGACGGAACCCTCAGGATTTACGATGCTGATACCGGAGCTGAGCTGAAACGCGTAATAGTAGGCGGTCCTATGGTGACTCAACCGAGTATAGCTGCAGATGCAAATGGGCGCATCAGAATTGTTGTGCCCGTCTCTAACTCGATAGCAGGAATATGGGGACCGCATGTCCTCTCAGGTTTCGTAGTCGCACTGGGCCTACCAGAAGTAATAGCAGAAAGGACTGTAGTCCAAGAGAGGACTGTCGTCCAGACCCAAGTCCAGACTCAAGTCCAGACCGTTGTCCAGACCGCAGTCGCCACTCAGGTAGTAACGCAGGTGCAGACTCAGGTCAGAGAAGTTGAGGTGATTCCTGCATGGGTTTACGCCGTTACAGGAGTAGCTGTCGTTGCAGTGATAGCTGCCGCGACGATAGCTGTGAGGGGAAGGAGGAGGTAATGAGATAGCTATAAGGAGTTTGTTAGAATCAGTTTTATTTTTTATTTAGGTTTTGAAGGATTTGGTTACTATTTATCCGATTATATCCGATTAAATGAATAAAAGATTTTTAGAAGGAACCCTGTTGTAGTTAGAGGCTTGAGGCGTCGATTCTTAGTTGGGTTAATTTCACTCGGTGGCGTCATTCTATTAGGTCTACTTCTTCGAGATTTTGGAGGACGTCGAGGCCAGGACGAATACCCGACAGCAACTGTGGGAGGAAAGGAGTTACGGATCGAGGGCTGGTTAGCGGGCCCGAAGATGCCTGTGAAGCTGAGTGAGATTGCGGCAGTCGCTCTCAACAACGTTATCTTCGTCGCAGGTGGTCTGATGGCTGATGGAAGAGCGTCCGACCTAACTTTTATTTTTGACCCTTTGAAAGGAGAGTGGAGATACGTTGCTCCTCTGCCTAAGCCTCTACACCATTTGTCAGTTGTGGGACGAGCTGGGAAAGTTTTCGCGATCGGAGGATATGACGATCGCTGGATGCCGCAAGACGCTGTCTACGAATACAGGTTAACGGAGGACTCATGGAGCCTTCTGACCAAATTGCCCAGGCCAGTTGCAGCTGCAACCGCCCAACTTGTCGGTTCCGAGATACATCTGTTCGGTGGAGCGAGGGGAGGAGCAGCACTGAATAAGCACATAGTATTGGATATCGAGACAGGGGCCATTAGGACCGAAACCCCTCTTCGAGTCGCAAGGGAACACTTAGCCTCGGCAGCTTTGGGGGACAGCATCTTCATCGTTGGGGGTAGGACAACGGTAGCCGGAAGGATGCTGAACTTGGACGTCCTTGAAATTTACGACGCCCGAAACCGCACCCTTAGATTTGGACCGCCTATGCCGACGCCCCGGAGCGGTTTGGCCGCGGCCACCGCTGGAGGAAAGGTCTTTGTCTTCGGGGGTGAGAGCGAAACAGAGACCTTCGGCGACGTCGATGTATTCGACGTTAATACCTTCTCTTGGTATAGAACAGCTAGAATGCCTACACCTAGGCACGGGTTAGGTGCGGTAGCATTAGACAACAGAATATATGTGCTGGCTGGTGGACCAAAGCCAGGTTTATCCGTAAGCGACGTTAACGAGATCCTCGTTCTTGGTGAAGGGTGAGTCCCGGTTGCGTTCAAAACTTTTGGTTTTGACTGGAATCACACTGGCCATCATGGGAATGCTAGCAATGCTCGCGCTTGAGGACCTTTCCCATCAATTCTTCAGACAGGAGATCAGACCTTGGATGAATCTCTCGCTCGTTTTGGTAGTGCTTGGCATAACACTCATAGCTGCTTGGTACATTTCAACGATCAGTTCGTCTTAGCCCCATGTGTAATGTCCGAGACCGAATTTACCGACGTTCACTAAGTTGATAGGAAAACAGTCGAGCCAGCTTTCTTCTGAGAAACAGAATAATAGCAAGTGGGATTATCATCGCTATCGTACCACTAGCGGCCTGCGCCTCGAACTCTATTGTTCGGAACGTCCCTATCTGTTCGCCGACACCTGACCAGACACCAACGCTCACAGTCCTGGAATCTGGTCCTGTAAGGAAGCTTGCCAGTAAGAACTCATTCCAGCTTAGCACGAACGCGAATACCCATATTACCACGAGGGCATGGATCGAAAAGGGTAGCAACACTCTTCTTATGATCATCGTCGTCGGCGCACCCATAATTTCTGCAGCCTCGACAAGCTCTCTTGGGAAATCCCTCAGCAATGATCTGACAAGCAAATACGTCAATGGAGTGTTAAAGGACATGTAGACTAGGACCATGCCCAATTGAGTGTCCCAGAGTCCTAACTGTGGTAAGAGGACCAGGAAAGGCGCAATGTAAACGAAAACAGGAGTGGCTCTCATGGCCAGCATTAACAAATCAATGCGCGAATATCGCACTCGATACACAAATGTCATAGGATATGCGGTGAAAAGGGCGAGGAGGACTGCGGCTGTCGTGCTAAGAGTTCCGATCACGACGCTGTTGAAAATGAGTTTCAGGAATCCTTGCGTCCGTAACATATCAATCCAATATGTCAGAGAGGGCGTTATTCCCCCGGAGTAGTACGGGACCCCGCCTATCAGCCTGAAGCCTGGAGCATAGAACGATGAAAGGTCTATATCAAAACCCTCGAAAACCATGTTGATAACTGGATATAGATAGAAGAGCGCTAACCCGAAGGCTAGTAGGTACAGCAGGATAGAACCGGCCTTCACGCACCATCACCTCTAAAGAGAATCCGATAAATTGTTAATGCGACAGCAAACGCCAAAACCATGAGGACAATTGAGATGGCAGCAACGTAGCTGACTGGCAGTTCGGATGGTATTATGAGTAATTTGAAGAGCAGCAGGCTCAAGGTATCGGTTGCTGCACCAAGCTCTGTTGCTCTCACCCATGAGCTCCAAGCAAACGGTATCTCGAAGGCCCTGAAGAAGTCAATTGCTTTCACTACAAGCAACATTTTCATGGTTTTGGATCTGAGTACGGTTGGAATATAAAGGAAAAGCATAATATCTCTTTTGCGCGCACCCATAACCGCGGCAGCCTCATGACACTCGTAGGGCAACTCGTCGATAACCACCAGACTTCCGAGCATGAAGAGCGGCGACCACAACCATCCTTCTGCAAGAGCCATGATGGGAATGTAGATCAGCGGATCAGTTACGTCTATGAATGGTAGCCCTAATGAGAGGTGGATGAGCGAGTTAACGTCATCCCAGACAGCCGGTGGAGACCAAACAATGCCTGCTATTATAGGTGAAACTGAAAGCGGTATCGTGTAAACGGCTTCTAGAAGCCGCCGCCCCTTAGATACCGATGTAATAATGAATGCGCTGGCCAATCCCAGTAAGAATGATGTGATTAGCGACAATACTGTGTAGGTTACCGAGATGGCGATGGACCAGTGGATTTTGGGATCAGAAAACATTCGTGCGTAATTTATGAAACCGATAGCACCCTGTCCTGGCTGGCCCCCAGTTAACAAGCTGAGATAGAAAGTATATGCGAGGGTGAAGATGCTCCCCACCGCTAGTGAGGTCGCAATGACAGCGGTCCAGACTATCTCAGAGGCCTTCATAGCGCGTTTTCCTGATTGTCGAACAGCAACACGCGGTCTAGCGGGATACGTATTCCTACCTTCATACCGAGAGGCCAAATTCGCTCGGTGCCGAGTCCTTTTACAATGAGTCGTGTTCCTCGTGAAATGACCTCGACCTCATAAAGTACCCTGTCACCAGCCGGCTCAACCCGCTTGATCTCGCCTAAGAACACATCATTACCGACATTTTCCAACTTGATGTCTTCAGGTCTTATGACTGCCTTAACCCTCTCGGGGCCCCTTATAGGCATCGCCGCACTAATTCTCAATCCTAGCTCGTTGACAATTATAGAGTTGCCCTCGATGTTACACGTGAAAAAGTTGAGGGGCGAGTCGGATAAGAACTCTGCAACCCACAGCGTCTTAGGTCGTGCATACACCCGTATCGGCTCCCCTATATCATGAAACACGCCTCCTCCTAGAACCGCTATTCTGTCAGCCAATGCAAAGGCTTCTGTCTGGTCATGCGTTACATATATAGTAGTGATTTTGGTGAACCGCTGAATCCTCTTGAGCTCCTCTCGCAACTCCCTTCTCAGCTGAGGTTCTAGAGCGGTCAGAGGTTCGTCTAGGAGAAAAGCCCTAGGCTCGTAGATGAGCGCCCTAGCCAATGCGACCCGCTGTCTTTCCCCGCCACTCAGGGTGTCTACCTTCCTGTTCAAAATTCCTTCAATTCGTAAGAGCTCGGCCATCTCTTTCACCCGTTTCCTAATCTCACCTTCAGAAACCCTCCTTACCTTTAGCGGAAAAGCGATGTTTTCGTAAGCTGTCATGTTGGGAAAAAGGGCTAGGTTCTGAAAGACCATGGAAACGTTACGGTCCCTAGCCGGTAGATCCGTTACGTCCTCATCGTCGAAGATTATGCGACCTCTGTCTGGTCTCTCTAAGCCTGCTATGAGCCTGAGAAGTGTGGTCTTCCCGCTTCCTGAGGGACCTAGGACGCAGAAGAACTCCCCACTTTCAATAACCGCCTCGATCCCCCTCAGGACAGTCCTGCTACCGTATGACTTCTCGATGCGTTCCAGAGCTATCCTCAAAGCTCAACCCTCAACGATTATCCGCCCGATTTCCCCGCGCTCTGCATGCGGTATATTCCCGGGTTCGGTCTCCAAGCAGAGGAAATAGTATACGCCGGGCGTCACCAATTTGAGCCTGAATATTGTGACAGACCCGGGCTCTACCTCATATCTTATTCCGGCAAACGCCATGCCCGCTTTAAGTCTGTCGAGCTCCGCATCGGACACGCCTCGCCTCAGAGCCTCTCCCACCTCCTTAATGACCGCGTCTTTATCACGTACCAGCAGGAATTCATGGTCGTAACGACCTCTGTTCTCAAAGATTATGCGCACCTCCTCATTCGCTCTTAATTTGATAACTGGTTCTCCATTATCTACCCTGTAAGCGAAGTCCACAACCACAACCTTCAATTCTGGAATCCCACTTTGCCTCTGCAAATTTGCAAGGACGAGGATGGTGGTTGATATTGCTACAATGATAACCACTAGGATGACTAAGATCGAGGGGCGCATACCTTCCTGTTGTTCCTCCTAGTTAGTAATAAAGGTTTGCGAACATTATCGGGGTACTGACAAGTTTTACTTAAGCCTTTATGATTGAAGGTCTTTGGCCTCCTCCATCTACCTCAGCCCATGCACGTCATCGACGTCCTACTGGACTCATTCACCAGGCTCTTCAGACATCACAGGTACTCTCCTTTAGAGAAACTCTGTTCTGTGATTCTGTTCATTGCAGGATTGAGTCTCAGGGACGTCTCAGAAAGGTTCTGTCTGACATTCGCTTCAAGGGAATCTGTGAGAATATGGGCTCACAGGTCCTCATCGTTGTTCAGGCCATCAAAGAGGGTAAGGAGGCTAGTAGCAGTAGACGAGACTGTTCTGAAGATTAACGGTCAGACCTGTTATTTGTGGGCCGCAATTGACGTGGATACCAATGAGATATTGGCCGTATACGCATCCAGGGGAAGAGGGCTTCCGAACGCGATTAAGTTCCTCAAAATGGTCCTACGATCGTGCGATGGTAAGCCGATCGTAGTTGTTGATAGAGGACCATGGTATAGATGGGCATTGGAGAGATTGGGAATGACTTACTTCCATGAGACCTTCGGAAATAGGAACAAAATAGAGAGGTGGTTCAGGGAGATGAAGGAGAGGACTAAGAGGTTCTACAACAACGTGAACTCGAAGACATTGAAGAGCATAGAAGAGTTGGTAACTGCAATTGCAATTATGCATAACATCATCAGGGCAGGAGGAGAGGAGGTAATACCAACTTGACGGTACCATTGACTAAGAGTGAAAATATTATAATGCAGGCTGATAATTAATTAGATCATATAATGTTTATTACAGCCCTCCCCAGCACTTTAGCCGACTCTAGATCTTCAAGAGCCTTGTTTATTTGTTCCAAATAATAGAGCTTAAAGTAAGTCTTGACCTTTTTCTGCGCTGCAAGGTTGAGCAGCTCACGTTGGTCCAGCCTAGTTCCAACTGAGATGGGTATAACCCTAGCACCTAACCCTATAAGCTCCTCTGGTGTTATAGGTATCTGGCCCTCTAATTCGCTAGGTGCTCCTATAA